>MDSY01054014.1_pt1 | contig 56403 bp, 57 predicted proteins | sample 811131 | NCBI WGS metagenome assembly MDSY01 (sample SAMN05326643, study PRJNA326480) | marine metagenome | isolation source: seawater | place: Atlantic Ocean: South West | collected 2010 | reverse complement strand
ATGGTTAAGTGCTTCGGAAAAGGAGAGAACAAACGCTTTACTCGCATAGTAAGCGGCTAAGTGAGGACCTGGGAAAAAAGCAGCAATAGAAGCAACATTTAATATTTTACCACTTCCTCTTTTTACCATTCTTTTTGCAAACTCTGCAGAAAAATGTAGAAGTATTTCCACATTGAGCTTTATCATACTCTCCAACTCGCCTTTTTCCGAATTAATAACTTCTTTCCAGACACCATAACCAGCATTATTGACCATTAAATCAATTGGAGTTGTGTCTACCCATGACCAGAAATCATTTAACCCTTTCTCTTGAGAAAGATCGGCAGAGAGCGTATTACATGAAGGAAATTCTTTTTTTAATTCTTCAATAGCTTGGAGATTTCGACCTGTTAACCATAACGAGTAACCTTTTAAATGGAGAATTTTAGCCATCTCGTATCCGATACCTGATGTGGCCCCGGTAATTAGTGCTGTCTTTGATTTAACTTCCATCTAAAAATTAAACAACAAGCCATCTATCTTTGTTTAGATTTTTAGAATAATAGAATTCATTGATGTTGAAAAAATTCATTTTAATAGCATTTTTCCTTTCATTTTTGGCAGTCAATTTACCAGGTCAAACTGTTCAAGATTTAGTTGTACCATATCTTCCTGGAGGCCATGTTCTTGACGGCTCTGTAAGTTCAAAAAAATACTCAGATGCTATCGAATTAGAGCTAAAGTACGAGGTTAATCCAGGAACAAATACCCCTAGTCCTTTTTTAACAAAAGGGTATATTTTCAGAACAGATCAAGCGTTAATTGTCGGATTTATTGCGGAATTTGACCCTAAAAGCTTTAGAGCAAATCTTCAACGCAGAGATGAGGCATGGGATGATGATTTAATAGGCATCGCTTTGGACGTTTATGGCGATACCCGAAACATGGTTTTTCTAGGGAGTAACGCATATGCAGTTCAATTGGATGTCAGAAAGAATGATCCTGCGAATAATAGAGGAGATGATCAATTTGATGGGGCATTCGATTGTAATTATGAAACCTGGGCTAAACGATATGATTCATCTTACACTGTTGAAATGCGAATACCATTTAATTCACTACAGTTTGGCAATTCTAATGAGCAGCGATGGAAATTTTCTTTTTGGAGGAAGGCATTCAACGGATCTCAGCAAATTCAAATTCAAACATTTTTTCTAGACAGAGGGAACCCTTGCAGTGATTGCCAATACGCGCATGCATTAATATTAGATGGAATAAAACCTAAATTACGCAGTACTATCCTTCCATATACTTTTGGTGCTGTTTCAGAATCTGAAAATGAAATTTCAAGTGTTACAAAAATTGGTGGTTCAGCTTTTATTGCCCTTAGCCCGGCAACATCAATTGAAGCAGCATTAATTCCAGATTTTTCTCAAGTAGAAGCAGACGTAGCACAAGTTAGCATCAACTCTTCTTTTGCATTATTTTATCCTGAAAGACGTCCGTTTTTTATTGAAGGCAGTGACTTATTAGAGTCCCGGTTAAAATATGTCTACACTAGAACCATAAGTCAGCCGCTGGTGCTATCTAAAGTTAATTTTCAAAGTAAAAAATTAAGATTATATGCTCTTACCGGATATGATCCATCATCACCGTATTTGGTCCCGGGAGAAAATTATTCATCCTATGGAACATCCACCGGAAATTGGTCCACCATTTTAAGAGCTGAGCACCCAATGAAAAATGCCTCGAGCTTTGGATTCATGTCAACCCACAGAATTTATGATGAAGGTGGATTCGGCCACACACTAGCTCTTGATTTAAACACTCAAATCAGTCCGCGCTGGAGATACAAGGTAGAGTTAGCAAGAACGGAAACTTTAGAACCTGAAAACGATTGGATTTCTTTAGGTGAGACATTCTCACAACACACAGCAGAATTAGATGGTGAAAGATTTTCTGGATACAGTCTATTTTCTGGAATTTACAGACAGTCGACAAATTGGAAGACACGAGCAGATATTATGCTACTATCTCCAACCTTCCGCCCAGAAATGGGGTTTGAACCCCGTAATAATTTTCGTCGATTAGAAATTGGACAACAGTACAGAGGCTTCCCCAATGGGAAATACATCAAAAACTACTCTATTTATGCTGAGACTTCTTTGTACACAAATTACAGCAACGTAATTAAAGAAAGATCTACATTCACATTTGCTAGAATGCAATTATTAGGAAATGTAAATTTATCTTACAACGGTAAATTTATTGAGAAAGAGAACTATTTAAATATCAACTATGAAAATCTTTTCAATGGAAGATTAAATATATCATGGTCACCAAATCAAGCTTTTAGTGTAGGCGCAGGAATTGGAGGTGGAAGATCGATTGCGTATAACGAAACCAATCCTAGAATAGGTATTTCTCAAAGAAGAGGAATAGAACTAGACTTACAAGCTAAAGGAAAGTTTCAATGGAGCTTTGATCTTGACTATGAGGAGATGAATGAATTATTTGATCCCACATTATCAATCTATCAGGGGTTCTTATTTCAGTCTGTGCTTAACTATACCCTTACCAGAGCTCTAGATTTTCGGTTCGTGAGTCAACTCAATAATTTTAATTCCGATGAGCTTAATGTTTTAATCCAACCACTAATTCAATATCGACCATCTGCTTTTTCTCTTTTCTATATCGGTGGGATGTATCAAAATGGGCAACTTCAAGGATATCTAAAATGGCAAAAACAGATTGGAAATTAATTCAAGTGGATTGGAATTAATTTCAAATTATCTTTTTCAAAATTTCGTAAAATTTAAACTGGTGATTTGTATCTAAAAAAATCTTAAATTAAGGCAAACAGTATTAAAAATGACTTAATTAAAAACATAATGTCACAATTATTGCGAGTCTTTTTAGTTAGCTCATTGTTCTTTTTTCTTAGTACACTCCATCTTTTTACCCCGGGACAATTTATAGATGGTGCTACCTATGCTTCAATTTCCAGGAATCTTTCACAAGGTCTTGGGAGTTTCTGGAATCTCTTTTATACACCTAACCTTTACCCGCATTTCATTGAGCACCCTCCACTTTTTTTTGGAGTTCAATCTCTATTTTTCTCCTTTTTTGGCGACTATTGGTATACCGAAGACATTATGGGTTTCTTCCTTTGGGTGATTACTGCACTTGGTATAGATAGAATTTGCAGATGGTCTAGCCTATCATCCAGAGGCACTCAGTGGGCACTTATATTTTGGACCATTGTACCTGTTGTTTCATGGTCTTTTGGGAATAACCTCCTAGAAACTTTAGTTAGCCCTCTGACTGTTTGGTCCGTAGCCATATCGATTTATGGCATGAGAAGGAAGCAATATTTTACCCTAGCATTGGCAGGTATGATCATTGCAGGAGCCTTCATGACTAAAGGTCCTCTCGGTCTTTTCCCTTTGGCATTTCCCTTTTTCTGGCACATAACCTCAGGTTCAAATCGAAAATTCAGATTCTTAATCAGAGACAGTCTTTTTGTATCACTCGGAGCATTATTTATAATGAGTTTAATGCTCATCTCCAAAGATGCAATTGCCGTCATTGATTCTTATTGGACAAAACAAGTAGTCAAAAGTATTTCAAATATTACTACTGTTAAAAGTCGTTTTTATATTGTGATGGTATTTTTTATTCAGTTGGCACTGCCATTATTATTGGCTCTCGTAATCCGATTATTCAATAAAGGCTTAAGCCCAAACAAGAAAACACTTTCTCGAAGCTTAACATTTGGCTTATTCTCATTAAGCGCGATAATTCCAATGATAGTATCGCTCAAGCAGAGCGACTATTATTCTACTCCGGCATATCCTTTTGCAGCAATATCAATTGCGTTCTGCATAGAACGTTGTCTTCTTCAATTTAAGCGAATCAAACCAAAAATATTTTTTCAAATCATCATATCATCTTTTTCTATTGGCATTTTGCTCCGATTATTTCCTTTTATACATGACCATCGCGATTTACAATTACGAGAATCTATTGAATACCATGCAAATCAATACCGAGGAGATACTGTATTTGTGAGTGATGATTTATTTACGAATTGGAGCCTACAGGCGCATTGTGCCAGAATTGGCCAAATATATATGAGCAATAACAAGAAAAATATAGCCTACCCTAATCTCATTCAGAAAAAGAACGGCAGAATTATCATAACTCCATAATTCCGCGAAATAAATCAGATCTAGTAAAAATAAAAAAGCCGGCGATTAACACCGGCTTCCTTTCTGTGCGGAAGATGAGGGATTCGAACCCCCGGACCTGTTACAGTCAATAGTTTTCAAGACTACCGCAATCGACCACTCTGCCAATCTTCCGCGGCAAAAGTACGTAACTTCGTGCTTATGAAAAAGATGCTTTTTGGACTATTTCTACTCTACACATCTTTACTGCTAGCACAAAATGCAAAAAGTAATAAAAATATTGATGTACCGATTGGTATAGATGTAACACCCTACTGGGATGCGGGGAATGATCCTTACGTACAAATATGTATTTCCGTAAATGCAAAAAATTTATATTCTCAAGCAGAAAATGACAAGCCACCACAAATTACTTTCCTAACTTATTTAACTCAAAATTCTTCGCAAAGGGTTATTGATATTGATAAAATCAAACTCATCTGCCCAAAGCAAGACTCATCAAAATATACAATTAGTCAAAGCATATTTCTTGGCGCTGACACTGGAAAGCTCGAATTGAAGGTTTTATATGGCGTTGGTGACACTATCACTGATACCTTATCAGGGTTATTTATAATTACAGATATTGCAGAAAAATCTTCTTTGTCCCCATTAAGATTTGTAGAAAATCAGTTTGATAACCCTTTGGGAGCTAGACCTCAATTCGGTGTAGCCTATTTTTATGGAGATGACGATATATTAAAATTCTACACCGAAGCTTATCAGCTTCCCGAAAATCAAAAATCTTATTATTCATATCAACTTTTTTCTTTGAAAACAAATTTAGCAATTGAGGGGTTCGGTGCAGTAAATCGCATAAAAGGTGATGAGTCATCAGATAAAAAAAGCCTTATAAGTTCATTAAAAATAAAAGACCTTCCGAGTGGACATTACGAGATAAGATCTGTTCTAAATATTGAAAAAATGGATCCACTATATTATCCAAAACAAAGTATTCAATTTTATAGAATAAACACAAATGACATCGATCCAATAAGGGCCTCTGATGCAATAGACCCAAGATGGTCTGAAACTATTGGTCTAGGTAAAAAACTGAATTGGTATATTAATGGATTATATCCAATAGCTAGCGGTCTAGAAAGAAAGCAAATTGAGTATTTAAGTAACTCCAAGAATGATACTATAAAGCAAAGGTTTATTCAGTATTTCTGGGAGTCGAGAAGTCAGATTAAATCTTTTGAAGAAGCTGAGAAATATCTCAATATTTTAAATGAGGTAGAAAAAAAGTATTCAAGCCGCGCAGTTTCAGGATATGCAACGGATCGAGGTCGGATATTTCTTCAATATGGGACCCCTACTCTTACAGAAAAAAGACCATTTGAAAGTGATGGCTACCCATTTGAAATATGGCAATACAATACCTTAGAAGCACCGAACGCCCCTTATCAAATCAACAAGCTTTTCGTTTTTGCCAATTATTCAGTTGCCGGAAGGAATTATGAATTGCTACATTCAGATGCAATAGGTGAAATAAAGAATACTAAATGGAGAATTGCCATCCAAAAAAGAAGTTATATGACTAATGACATTGATGACCATGGTGTCGGAAAATCTAGCGAATTTGGATCAAGAATAGATAACAATATTTTCTTTAATGGAGGCGGGAGATGAAGACATCTGTGATTATTTTAAACTGGAATGGAAAAAAATGGCTTGAGAAGTTTCTACCCTCTGTCATAGATAGAACCGGAAAAGCTCTAATTGTAGTTGCGGATAATGGCAGCACAGATGACTCCAAAGAGTATATACGTCTCCATCAGCCGGGAGTCCTATTCATAGAAATAGGGGAAAATTTGGGATATTCAGGAGGATACAACAAAGCCCTAAGAATTATAAAGGAAAAATATCCGCATCTACAATTTTCTGTTCTCCTAAATTCAGATGTAGAGCCTCAAGAGGGCTGGTTGGACCCTATGGAAAAACGCATGGAAGCGGAGCCTAATATTGGAGCTATTCAACCTAAAATTCTTGATTTTCATAAACCCCATAATTTTGAATATGCTGGAGGAGCGGGCGGCTTAATGGATAAATGGGGATATCCATTTGCGCGAGGACGTATTTTTGACCATACAGAAGAAGATAAAGGCCAATATGACTCCCCAGAATTTTGCAAAATATTTTGGGCTTCCGGAGCCTGTTTAATGGTTAGAGTTTCAGCATTTTTTAAATCTGGATTATTAGATGAAAGACTTTTCGCACATATGGAAGAGATAGATCTATGCTGGCGTATGAACCTTCAAGGTTATGATATTGAATGCTGCACAAGTTCTTCTGTTTTGCATGTTGGAGGTGGAACCCTTGGTGCTCTATCTCCGCAAAAAACATATTTAAATTTTAGAAATAGTCTTTTGATTATTGTAAAAAATGCACCTACAGTAGTTGCTTTAAGAATTATTTCAGGACGTCTTTTTTTCGATGCCGCCGCAGGAGCATTATTCATATTTAGAAGGCAACCCAAACATCTTGTTTCAATAATCAGAGCCCACTTTTCCTTTTATAAAATGTTCAGCAAATTTGCTTTTAATCCAAGCAATCAAAAAAAATCATGGCCAAAATATGGCTTATTTAATGGATCAATTGTTTGGAACCATTTTGTTCGAAAAAATAATTAAAGTTCTAACCTCTAGGATGAAATTTTAAAACTGTCTCCCTAAGGTGACTCTGCTCAAGATGTGTGTAGATTTCTGTAGTCGTTATGCTCTCATGGCCCAAAAGACATTGTATAACTATTATATCCGCTCCATTCTGAATCAGATGAGTAGCAAAAGTGTGACGCAATGTGTGTGGTCCAATTTTCTTTTTAATTCCAGCTTGAGAGGCCAAAGATGCAATTCGTTTAAAAACATAAACCCGACTTAGTGACTTGCCACGCTGATTGAGAAAAACAAAATCTTCAAAACCTTTTTGTATCGCAACATGACTTCTGATTTCTTTTATATAAAGATTTACAGCATTTAGAGCTTTAGAATATATTGGCACAATTCTCTCCTTATTTCCCTTTCCAATAACTCTTATTAATCCATCAGTCTGATAGATATCTCTAATTTTAAGATTAATTAATTCGCTAACTCGCAAACCACAAGCGTAAAGTACTTCAACTATTGCATAATCTCTTTCGCCTTGTGGTCTAGACCTATCAATGGCACTAATTAAAGCCTCTATTTCGTCAATAGAAAGATATATCGGAAGTTTTCTTCCAATCTGAGGAGAGGCAAGACCTTCTATGGGGCTATTTTCCCTCAACTCTTCTTCCTTCAAGAAAATATAAAATGTTCTTAGCGCACTGAGCATTCGAGCCTGTGTTCTCGCTGATTTTCCATCACTAGCTAACCCTTGAATAAATAACCTGATTGTATTCTTATCGATTGTTAGGCAACTATCATCTAAAGGCTCTGCCCACAATGCCAATTTTGTTATATCACGACTGTATGCCTCTATTGTATTTGAACTAAGGCCACGTTCAAGTCTCAAATAATTTTCAAATTGCTTAATTGCCAGAGGCCATTTCATCAGATCAAACTATTCATATATCAATCTCTCTGAATGGTTAAAAGTGCCTCAATACCCAAGCGATATCCAATCCAGCCCAAACCGGATATTGTACCGCATGTATAATCGGCGAGAAGTGAATGTCTTCTATATGATTCTCTCGCATATGTATGACTCAGATGAACTTCTAAAACTGAGCTTTCAATACCAGCTATACTGTCAGAAATAGCCACAGAAGTATGAGTAAAAGCACCAGGATTGAGAATAAATGCATTGCCAGGCCCATCATTTAAATGTAAATAATTGATGATTTCTCCTTCAATATTGCTTTGGAAGGATTTCAATTTAACATTTGGCCAATGTTTATCTAACCAACCTGTTAAAATAGGAACCTGGTCCTCCAAAGCATGTGTGCCATAGACATCCAATTGACGCATGCCTAAGCGATCTAAATTAGCCCCATGGACGATGTGTATTACCATAATTCAAATATACCCAAAGTAGATTTAGCCGCGCCTCTTATGAGCCCCTCCTCCGAATAAAGCCTCCAAGAAACCATAAGCGTAACCAAACATCATAACAAAAGTGGTTGCAACTGAAAAAATACCAACCGTAAAAGATTTATTCTTGATACCACTTAAAACAAAAGGAAATAAGAAATAAAACATGCTCGCAAATAAGGGATAAATAGAATTATTCAATCCTAATAAAACACTTATGAGTAAGAAGGAAATGAGAAAGATGGGAAACATATGAGTGAGTTTGAGTTGGCCCTCATGCTTCCGGGACAAATGCCATCGAGCCCCACCGAACCTCCTAACTTGTTTAAAAAACCCAAATAATGTCGACCTTCTCTTATGAAAAACAAAAGCCTTAGGAATTAGTCCCACTTTATATTTAGCCTCAACAAGACGAATACTAAATTCTACATCCTCCCCAGTCTTGAAATTAGTGTCAAAGCCTTTCATTTTCGTGAAAATATCTTTTTTTACTCCCATATTAAAACCTCGAGGATAATATTTTGAAGTAGATATTTTCCCGCCTCGAATTCCGCCTGTTGTCCAAAAACTTGTCATGCTAAAACTAATAGCTTTTTGTAAAGAACTGAATTCTGGAGGAGCCGCATCAGGACCCCCAAATACTTCCCAAGAAGACGCTGTCAAATCATTATCTATTTCATTCAAATAATCTAATGGAATTATACAGTCGCTATCAAAAAAAATTAAATATTCGCCATGTGCTATTTCTGCCGCAGCATTTCTTGCATCTGAAACAGGTAAATATTCCTCATGGATCACTCTAATTGGCAACTTACACTTTTTACTCTCTTGTTCGACTATTGGCCTTAAAGTATCACCAGGTGTTCCATCTGCCAATATGACTTCGAATAAATCTTGAGAGTAATTTAGCTTTGAAACAGAAAGTATAAATTCCTGAACCTCTTCTGGTCTGCCGAATGTTGGGGATATTAGTGAAAACCGCATTTAGCCTTCTTACTCTTTTATATTCAGAACCTCAGAAATAGAATAATGAACCTTTTTATTGCTCTGCCTTAACATCAATTCAGCTAATAAACCCGTGACGAATAATTGTGTTCCCAAAACCATTGCAGTTAAGAAAATATAAAACCAAGGATCATCTGCGACCAAGCCTGGTCTGAACCCTTGAGCTAATCGATATAACTTTAAAAAACCCATAGCCAAAAGAGAAACACCACTAGCAACAAACATCAAAGTTCCCAGTGTTCCAAAGAAATGCATTGGACGACGTTGGAAACGGCTCACCATGCTTAAAGTGACTAAATCGAGCATTCCATTAATGAAACGATTTAAGCCAAATTTAGTCGTGCCATATTTCCTAGCTTGATGCTGAACTACCTGTTCACCGATATTACTAAAACCTGACATCTTAGCTAATACAGGAATATATCGGTGCATCTCCCCTTGAACCTCGATATTTTTAATGACTTCGTTTTTATAAGCCTTTAAACCGCAGTTAAAATCGTGAAGTTCAATTCCAGACATTCTTCGTGCAGCCCAATTAAATAATTTTGTTGGTAAAGTTTTAGAAATGGGATCGTAACGCTTTTTCTTCCATCCGCTTATCAGGTCTAAATTTTCAGAATCTATTCTCCTAACAAGTTCTGGTATTTCATCAGGACTATCCTGCAGATCAGCATCCATAGTGATTACAACTGCACCTGAAGCCTCTTGAAACCCTACGTGCAAAGCTGCAGACTTACCATGATTTCTTCGAAACCTAATAGCTCGAATGAAAGAATAATCTTTTTCTAAGTCAAGAATGATATTCCATGATTTATCCGTGGAACCATCATCGATAAAAATAATCTCATGCAAAAGGTTACTCTCTTCACAAACACGATGTATCCATAAAGTTAGTTCAGGAATAGACTCCTCTTCGTTTAGCAGAGGAATAACAATTGAAACATCTAAACTATTACTCAAATTCTGGAAGGTTTTTTTTACTTACCGCAGCAGCAATTAAAGCAATGAATGCAAATAATATAAAACCAACAGCTGAGGATCTTAACTGTCCAACAATAGTCACATTCTTCTTTGCATCACTGACAATTTTATCCTCTAGATCGTCAACTGAGTCAATTCCCATAAATTGGATAGTTGTCTGCAATTGCTCTTCAGGCATCTCCATCATTGCTTCAAAAGCCATCTCTCCTTGACGAGATGATAATTCCGAATCAATAACGTTATACATCAATAAATTGAATATCAAGGACACAAATAATGAAAAAATAACAGGAAGCATATATGCGGAAAATGCCTCGCGAAAAGTAGCAAAACCATTATTTAATTTCTTATAAGATCTAATCGCAAAAAACGGAATAACAACCGAGATAATCAAAACCAAAATACTCCCGACTGGATTGACAAATAAAGATTCATCAATAATATAACAGCCGAGAGTGAAAATAATTCCAACTGAAGCCGTTAATAAACCATAATTAATCGCAACTTTTTTCATATTCTCATTCATGTCATCTCAATTTAAAAGGTTTATAGAGGTTGAGCAAATTTACAAATAGTAGTTTGACCATCCCGCATAATTCTTAACCATCCAATTTTGGGTACAGAAATAAGCCAGTCAATTGAACTAGATGGTGACTGATTTAACTCTTTGCTTGCGATGATGCGTCCTTGTGCATCAACTAATTCTAATTTTTCTTTTCCCGAGATTGCAAAAATCCTGATACCACCATCAATGATTGTTATCACATCTTTTTGAATCAATGACTCTTCTTCTGATCCTAACTTAGTCTTGCTTCTGATTGGGATTTTCACTGAACTAAATCCTGAAGAAGATGTCACTAAAAAAGTCAGTGAATCTTGAGAATAAATATTAGATGAATTATAATCAATAGTTACCGCAAAATGCTCACCAGGCTCCAAGCTTTTTGGAGACCCACCAGTTAAAATATTTAATCCAGAATTACTAGTATTCATATTGGAGAATAATAAAGCAACATTACCACTGTTGGCAATAATAAATCTTCTCAATACCTGTCCTCCTCCTGGGCGATGAACCAAATTAATAGTATCTTCTGATATAATAAAGTCTGGCTCAGGTAAAGCCGTAGTGGGTCCAACTAAGCTTGTTATACGATCCAAGAACTGTGGATAATCAACAAATGGGTTTCTATTATTCTGGAGTGCAGAAATACCGTCGTTTCTATATAAATCCAAGCTATCTGGAGGGTAATTAAAATGCCAATCTCTAAGAATTGATTCTTGGGGAGCGAAGAAATTTGAATAATCACCATACCGCATAACAAAATAAAGCATGGCCCTCGCGCAATCTCCCTTATGATCATCTCTTGGCTCGAAGAGGCTTCCTTGACGTTTGCTTCCACCAACACTCCAATTGGGAGTTCCCGTAACTACGCCGAAAGGATGATTACTTCTTGAGCTGTTAGCAGATTGATCCGAAGGGAAAAGATGATGAATATCATTTTTCATCGGCGGTGCAGAATTAAACTTACTTTGAGGAAAAGTATGCTCACAATTGATATTATTAGCAACTGCGCCAGCTCTCGTATTGAAACTTGCTGATCTACCAGTGTAAACACATTCAACCATACCTCCGTGATTATCTAAAGTGCCGTACATATTATCCCGTGCAACACTGTAAGACAACACACTATGATTCGTTGAAATAATATTGTTTAAGGTCGAACGTAAATTCCCCTCCGTAAGATTTTGACTACTTGAATAGTATGCATTAGAATATTGGACTTGAGCCTCAAAATCTAATGCAAATGCCCCTTCATCATGAGATGTGGTTAATATTAAGGGTAATATATGCTCAATATTATGGCGGGGTAAAAACATAACTGAGATAAATGACGAATCCCCAATGGAAATGATGCTATCAGTCAAATGAATTGATAGTACGGTGTCACCATAAACTGGCGCTGTTAAAATGGAATATATTTCCAAGTCTTGATTTGAAATATTATGAACCCAAAATCCAGAACTATCAATTTGCAGTTCGTTTACTACTCCGCGATTTATAGTCTGTGTTTTTAACACTTGGGAATACCCTGAATATCCTGAGCATATAATCAAACAAATCAATGGAATAATGAGAAAATGATTTTGAGTTCGCATTTTTTATTTTTTAATTATAGTTCAAGAACAAAGGTCGGCTATCTTTGTGTTCGGGCAAGGACCTTACAACCAGCTCCTGATTAATCCCCCAGGGCGGAAACGCAGCAAGGGTAGTTGGTCGTAGCGGTGTGATAAGACTCCTTGCCTTTTTTATTTCTTTACTAACTCCAGCCCTGCCTCAATAATATCTTCAATGCTAGGTTTTGAGAAATAATCACCATCACTACCATAAGCCGGGCGATGAGCCTTTGCCGTCAGTGTAACTGGAGCTGCATCGAGGAATTTATAACCTCCTTGATCCTCAAGTATATTTCTTAAAATAAAAGCAGAAGCGCCACCCTCTAAATCTTCATCTACTATTAAAAGACGATTTGTTTTTCTCAAAGATTTTAAAATATCCTTATTTAAGTCAAATGGCAAAAGAGTTTGGCAGTCTATCACTTCAACCTCTATATCAAAATCTGATAAGAACGATGACGCTTGTGTGGCAAGTCTGCACATCGATCCATATGTAACCATTGTAATATCGGCACCACTTCGTATAGTTTCAACCTTACCGAGTTTAATATTAAATTCTCCAATGTTTAATGGTAATTTCTCTTTCAATCTGTAGCCGTTTAAGCACTCAATAACCAATGCTGGCTCATCTGCCATTAGAAGAGTATTGTACATAGCTGCAGCTTTGGTCATATTTCTTGGAACACAGACATACATTCCCCTTAACGATCCTAAAATCATGCCCATGGGTGAGCCTGAATGCCAAACCCCCTCAAGTCTGTGTCCCCTGGTACGAATTATCAAAGGTGCTTTTTGTCGCCCCTTGCTTCTCCAGTGCACAGTAGCGCAATCATCACTAAGGGTTTGAAGGGCATAGAGTAAATAGTCTAGATATTGAATTTCCGCTACTGGACGCAGCCCGCGCATTGCCAGACCTATTCCTTGGCCTGCAATAGTAGCTTCTCTAATACCTGTATCAAAAACACGTGTTTCACCATAAGCCTCTTGCATTCCTTCCAGCCCTTGATTGACATCCCCAATTGTACCCACATCTTCACCAAAAATTATCACTTCCGGGTTATTCTTAAGAAGAGCACTAAAATTATCCCGCAATACAATTCGTCCATCTACCTCTTCTGTACTTTCGTCAAATAGTGGATCAGTAATAGGAACATTTAACGCCCTATTGGAATATAGATATTGGCTATAAGCCTCTTCTCCTTTTTCCAACTGATAAGTAATCCAATTATTTACAGCAGAAGTGTCTTTACCAGCCATATTCGCACGAATTGCTGATAAGCGAACTTCCGATAAAGAGTCTCGCCACAGTGTAGTTCGATTACTTTTTAAATCGTTAGCTTCTTTTTTGAAGCCCAATTCGCTTATCCATTCAGAGGCCTGGTCTCTTATATTTTGGAGTGGCTTCAAGTAATTCTCAAATGCTTCTTTCATGGCATTTTTAGCATCACTTTTAGACTGAACTTCAATTTCATTTAATTCCTCAGCAGTTATTAATGAATGTTTCTCAATAAATACTCGAAACTGATATAAACAGTCATATTCCTTCTCCCAAATTAATCGATCTTTTGATTTATATCTTTCATGCGAACCACTTGTCGAATGCCCTTGTGGTTGGGTCATTTCTGTGACATGAAGTAATACAGGAACATGCTCATTCCTTGCGATTTTTTCCGCTTTTTCAAAAGAAGAAACTAATTCCGTATAATCCCATCCTTTGGCAGTTATTATTTCAAATCCAAATTCAAGTGTTTTTCCATTTTTTGTCTTTTTTCTTTGAAACCCTGACAAAGCCTTTGAAATATTCTGCTTTATTGTCTGATGTTTTGAATGAACTGAGATTCCATAATCATCATCCCAAACACAAACGACCATGGGTATTTGCATTACTCCTGCAGCATTCATAGCTTCCCAAAAGTGACCTTCAGAGGATGCTGCATTTCCTATCGTACCCCATGCAATTTCATCTCCGTTATCGGTAAACTGATTTCTCAAACCCAATTCTTTGTAGATTTTTGATGCCTGAGCTAACCCCAATAAGCGAGGCATCTGTGCCCCTGTTGGTGATATATCTGATGATGAATTCTTTTGATTTATCAACTCTAACCAATTTCCCTGATCATCAAGAGAATGGGTGGAGAAATGACCATTCATTTGCCTTCCACCACTCGAAGGCTCATTATCAATGTTTGTATCGCCATATAAAGAAGCAAAAAAAGAAGTGGGGTTCAATTGGTCGATTGCCATCATGAATGTTTGATCACGATAATATCCACTCCGAAAGTCCCCGTTCCGGAAAACTTTTGCCCATGCAATTTGAGCTAGTTCCTTACCATCACCGAATATCCCAAACTTAGCTTTACCCGTTAAAACTTCTTTTCTCCCCAGCAAACTGCATTCACGGCTCAAAACAGCAAGTTGATAATCGTTTTTTATGGAAAGTATAAAATCAGGGTTGTGCATAATGCAAAAATAAGGCGACCTTTGGTATTGAATAATGAAACCTTCCTAAAAATACAATCTATTCATGAAATTCTTTATCGATACAGCTAACCTTTCCGATATTCAACAAGCTCAAGACATGGGAGTCCTAGACGGGGTAACCACAAATCCATCATTAATGGCTAAAGAAGGTATTTCAGGCGCTGAAAACATTAAAGCACATTACAGGGCTATTTGTTCCATAGTAGATGGTGACGTTAGTGCTGAAGTTATCTCCACTAATTATGAAGGAATGATTAGCGAAGGCATGGAGCTTGTAAAAATTGATCCAAAAATTGTAGTGAAAATTCCAATGATTGCAGATGGAGTAAAGGCTATTCGTTATTTCACTGATAATGAAATTCGCACAAATTGCACCTTGATTTTTAGCTCCGGACAAGCTCTAATTGCGGCAAAAGCTGGAGCAACATATGTTTCTCCATTTATCGGGAGATTAGACGATATTTCTACGAACGGAATAGATTTAATAGAATCGATTCGAGTGATTTATGACAATTATGGATATGAAACAGAAATTTTAGCAGCTTCTGTTCGTCACCCAATGCATATTATTCAATGTGCACAACTTGGTGCCGATGTAATGACTGGTCCATTGAGTGCTATTTCTGCTTTAATCAAACACCCTTTGACGGACATTGGTCTTGCAAAATTTCTTGCAGACCATGCTAAATCGAATAAATAATTTATCGACGTTTATATTTCCCCGACTTGGTCAAAGGTAAATGAGGTAATTGAATTATTTGTTTCGGTCTCTTCCAATTGGGGAGCGAACTAAAAGCACTGTTCATTTTTTCTAGCTCTACTTTGCTAAGTGGAATACTAAACCAGACCATCGCTTCATTCCAATTATCATCAGGTTTCACTCCAACAAACCCTTCAGGGTGATCCGGGAAAACCATAGAAACGTGGTCCTCAACTTGTTCCGGATGAATTTTTTTTCCTGCACTTATTATTGCTCCATCTAATCTACCTAACCAGTAAAAAGATTTCCGATCACTTGATAATTTTATCTGATCGGTAGTTTTTAACTCAAAGATTCCACGGTCCTTTATTGTTACCGACATCGCTCCATCATCAGATGTAATTTTCACACCATTTAAGCAGTGGTAATTAACTTGTTTTTTTGGATTTATTTCCCGGATAGCAAAATGTGTTATTGTCTCTGTCATCCCAAACCCATGAAATATATTCGAGGACATCTCTGATAAGTAGTTCTCTTGGTTTTCTCGAATCGGAGATCCACCTATCAATACAGTCTTTAGATTTCTATAATTATCAGGAGATATTAACATAGCTTGTTGAGGCACAAGAGGTAAAAAATCTAATTTTCCTTGCCAGTCAATTAGTCTTTTAACTGGTAAAATCTGAAAATCCATTTCCCATTCAATAGCCCGAAAAATCATTAACGCTCCACCAATACTTTTAGTATTCAAAGCAAGAGCAGATCTCATGCCTTTAAAAAAACTGAATTTTTCTGCAGTTGATTTGATACTTGAAAGAATATGAGCTCTTGAAAACTTTATTAGTTTCGGCGCACCAGTACTCCCGCTAGTCTCAAACTCAAAAACCAAATCTGATGATTTCCATTTATTTATACATTGTTCCACATTATTTATCTCCGACAAAGAACAATCACGATGAAAAGAAAAATTTACATTACTCAAATCATCCATATATTTCCATCTCTAACTACTGTTTTAGCTGGAGTATTATTACTATAAAGGCTGCCAGTTCCAAAGCCCTGAAATCCCTCTAATTCAGAAATAGAGCTAGCCCATTGAGCAATTCCTGTTAATCCTTCATTCCCCTCTAAGGCTGAAGTAATCCACCACTTTATTCCACGGACTTTGGCACGACTTATCCAATCTTCACAACTCCTAAATCCTCCTAATAATGATGGTTTCAAAACTATAAAAGCCGGTTTGATTATATCAAGAAGAATATCTCTTTGTTTTTTTTCATAAAGTCCAATCAAACTTTCATCAAGAGCTATTGGAATTATTCCTTCACGAGAGACTTTTGCTAGAGCATCAATATCATCTGCTGCGCATGGTTGCTCAATACTGTGAATATTAAATTTTTCCATGCGTGCCATATTAACCAAAGCAGTTTCCGCGTCATAACCACCATTTGCATCAACTCTAATCTGAATTTTTGGCTTTTCGTCTCTTAATGTTCTCAAAATATCTAGCTCTTGCTCAATGTTTATCGCGCCAACTTTCATTTTTATACATCGATAACCTTCCAGCAAGCGATTATCTAGTTGATCATTTAAATAACATTTATCACCCATCCAGAGCAAGCCGTTAATGGGTAGGCCTATTTCTCTTCTTGTAAAAGGAGTATCAAATAGATTCCAATATGAATTCGATTTTTTCAAAGATTTCCATTGCATCAAAGCCAATTCTATTGCGAAAACAATACTTGGCCAAAGTTTATAATTATCATACCAATCCGCATCTAGACTATTATTTTCCGCCCATTTCTTCCATTTCGTTGGATCTAAATTTGTTAATTCCATGCATGAATCCTTAAGTTTCTCTTCATATCGAGAAAAATCTTCAATACTCAATCCTGGCAATATCCCGCACTCGCCACGCCCCATAACTCCATCACACGTGACTTCAATAAAATAACAAGGCTTTTCAGTCATTATTCCACGCGAAGTTCCGACCGGACGAATGAAATGATAATTATATCCCCAGTATTTTGCTATCATATTAATTAAACTAAGAAGTCAATATTATATGAATCCAACAGCAACCCTAGTCCTATAGAAACAGCGAACAAAACACAGATTATAGCTGCTGGCTTGAGTAAAACATCAAATTCTTTTGGTGATACAGCTCTCCACATTTGATACAATCCATAAACTAATGGGGGCGTAAAAGCCAAAAAGAGGAAATCAATATTTGATGTTGTCTTATTAAAAACCATAAATAACAAAGCAGAAGAAATAGAACTAAAAACCAATAAAATTTGATAAATACGAGCATTAAAAATTCCTATTTTCAAGGCAAATGTTATCTTTCCTGCTTTCTGGTCCGATTCATAATCTCTCATATTATTCAAGTTTAAAACTCCAGCGGCTAAAAAGCCTATTGATAGACTAGGGAGCATAATAATCATATCGAGACCTTTTGATTGAAGTATATGACTACCTAGAACTCCAACTGGTCCGAAAAATAATATGACAAATAAATCACCCAAAGCTTTATATCCATAAGAAGGACCCAAAGTATAACTTCTTGAAGACCATATTGCTAAAAGTCCAATGAGTAAAAAAATAATAAAAATAAATGACGGTTGTAAAAAACCTCTAGAACCAACATAAGCCGTAATTAATGTTAAAATAATTGAAGCCCATGTAAAAAAATAAACCGCATATTTCATTTTTGAAATAGAGATTTCACCAGAGGCAACTGCCCGAGATTCTGCACCCTTGGACCTATAAAAATCCACTCCAGTTAGTGCATCTCCATAGTCATTGGCTAAATTTGATAGCAATTGATATGTCATCGCGGTGAGAAGCATTAAAACAAACAAAACAAAACTAAAAGAACCTTCATCTGCCGAGATTAGTGAACCCAAAACAATACATGCAAATGCGAGCGGCAAGGTCCTCAACCGCAGCGCCGAAATCCAAATTTTAAGCTTCAAGGAAAAGTTGGAAATTTGTCAAAATTTGGATCCCTTTTTTCAAGAAATGCATTTTTACCTTCTTGCGCTTCATCCATCAAATAATACATCAAAGTTGCATCACCGGCAAATTCCATTAAACCTCTCTGACCATCCAGTTCCGCATTAAGTCCGCGTTTAATCATTCGCAATGCCATAGGGGATCGCATCATAATCATTTCACACCACTCCATTGTCTTTTCTTCGAGTTCAGATTGAGGGACTACAAGATTAACCATGCCCATATCTTCAGCTTCTTTTGCCGTGTATTGCTTGCATAAAAACCAAATTTCTCGAGCTTTTTTCTGTCCAACATGTCGGGCTAAATAAGAACTACCGAATCCCGCATCAAAACTACCCACCTTAGGGCCTGTCTGCCCAAAACGAGCATTTTCTGAAGCAGTTGTTAAATCACAAACCACATGCAAGACGTGACCACCTCCTATTGCGTAACCATTGACCATTGCAATTACTGGTTTAGGTATTTCACGAATTCTCTTGTGCAAGTCCAAGACATTTAATCTTGGCACACCATCTTCTCCAACATAACCGCCCACTCCCTTAACATTTTGATCACCTCCTGAGCAAAAAGCTTTATCACCTTGCCCCGTAAGAATAATGACTCTTATATCTGATCTTTCTCGGCAAATATCAAAGGCTTCAATCATTTGAATATTTGTTTCCGGGCGAAAAGCATTGTAAACATCTGGGCGATTAATTGTAATTTTTGCTACGCCTTGATTAAATTCAAATTTTATATCTGAGTATTCTTTTATTGATATCCAAGTTCTCATTTTAAATAGATCATTTTTTATTATTATTGAAATCTATGATTCCACATTTTATCATTAACTCTAGAATCTGTAATCACCTCTAGCACGCTAGATTTTGGTGATTCGATAAAATCTAGCCAAACCTTTTTCCAATCTTCAATACTTGCAGCATAAAAATATTCTAATTCTGCATAAGAAACTAAGTTTTTTACACTACGCTTATGTTTCCATACATAATGACTCTCAAATAAATCAGAATTACTAGCCATTGGCAATCGTCTAAAAACATCTCCTCCGCAATTATTTATGACTACCACCTTAAAACCCTCAGGTACATGGTTATTTAAAAATGCATTGCTATCATAGAAAAAAGCCAAATCTCCAGTAATCAACATACTACGTTTATTAGATATCCATGCCGATCCTAAAGCAGTGGATGTACATCCATCTATTCCACTGGTGCCTCTATTCGAATAATGTTTTTCATTATTGGCCCAACCTCCGGCAGCCCAAGTGTGAATTCCATATCTCACAGATGAAGAATTTGCCCAATGAATATCCCAGTTATTAAGTCCAAAATTAGAAATAGCCTTGTTAACCCATAAGTCTGACCATTTTTCTGTTTCTTTAATCCTCCGAGAGTTCCAATTATTTCTCCATGCTTTATCAATTAATGGCGTATGTTTTATTAATGATTCTAGGCCTTCTTTATAAGTTGATTCATAGACGTACTTCAGGTTCCCAAACATATTCGGATGAGGAGAAGCCGGGCCGATGTGCATATGTCTTACACCCATTAATTTTGATTTAGATTTTTTTGAAATCCATGCACCTCCAATAGTTACAACAGCATCAAAAACTATATTTTCTGTAAATTCCCATCCATCATCCAAATTAATTATAGTATCAATTGATAATTGACTCAGATGCTCTCCTGCAACGAGCCAACCTTTGGATTGTATTTTTTCAACAAGATGACTTATTTCACCCCAAATAGGATTCCATTGTCCAATAATTAGCAGTGGACACTTAGCGGTACCAAGCCATTCTGGAATAACGAAATTATCATTAAATCGAAGGTCTAAGCCTTTCTCCAATTTAATAGGAATATTTTCATTGACAAAAGGCTTCCCGTATAGCGGTTCTTTTATTGGGACATTAATGTGAACTGGCCCATTCTTCAGATGACATAAAGCCTGAGTAACTCTATCTAAGTTTTCATTAATGGAAATTTCTGGATCTAAGAGCGCAGATGCTCGAATATGACCCTCATAAATTTTCTCTTGCCTTATCGATTGACCATGCCCATTATCAATAAGATTTTTTGGGCGATCTGCTGTTATAATTAATAATGGGATTTTTTGATAAAATGCTTCAGCTACGGCTGGAGCATAATTTAAAGCTGCAGTTCCGCTTGTTGAAACTAATGAGACTGGCATAAGAGATTTGATTGAAACGCCTAAGGCAAAATAGCCTGCACTCCTCTCATCTAAAATAATAGCATTCGGGCATTCGAGAGATGAAAAAGCCTCCATCAACGGAGCATTCCTGCTACCGGGAGACCCAACCCAAGCTGATAAATTAAGTTCATGGAGGATTTTGCTTAAAGCTGCTGAAATGGGTTGAAAATCTGCTGTCATTACCCTACAATAACACGCTCCAGCGTTTTTAGTTTTTCTTCAGTCTCAACCCATTCATCTTTTGCATTCGATTTACTTGTTATCCCTGCTCCTGCATAACAAATAAGACCATCGCTACCGATCTCCATACACCTTAGGTTAACATAAAATATGGATCGCTTGTCTTTATTCCATCCAAAATAGCCTGAATAAAAGGATCGATCATAATTTTCATGCTGAACTATGAAGGCCCTGGATTGCGCGCGAGGTAGGCCGCCAACTGCTGGAGTTGGATGCAGTGATTTTATCATCGTAATTGCGGGACCAATCGGACGTAAAGCTTCAATTGATGAACATAAATGCTCAACGGGACCAGCAGGAAGAATTTTTGGACCGTCAACGCTTATATCCTGGCAACCTAGAGCATCAAGCATGTGAACAATATCTCTGGTAACAAGATGCTGTTCTTCTCGTTCTTTGATACCCCATCTACCTTTTGAATTAACGGGTCTAGTTGCAGCGAGACTCATTGTTTTAAGACGCTTACCATTTAGCTCTAAAAGACACTCAGGAGTTGCACCCATCCAAAGAGAATGTCCATCTATCGATATCATATAAATTGTTGCTAGAGGGTATTCTTGACATAACCGATCAAAAACATTTATTGGGGATACCGATATCAATTTATGAGCCTTAGTTCGAGAAAGAACAACCTTTTCAAGAACTCCATTTGAGCAGACTTCAGAGGCTCTAGAGACAATTTTCAAAAAATCATCATAAACATGGGAGTCTTTAGGATTGATGTTTGGTAGGTCACTTAAAATCAGGTTTTCACTTACCCATTTTGAGCAATCTTCTTTAATAACATCTAGAATCAAAAGCTGAACTACCGGTCCATCAAATTGAGCAAAATAAAAATCACCAATAGGGCTTTCTAGGAGTGAAAACACTTTTGATTTTTTTCCGGGCTCACGGATCCAGGCAAATGACATTTTAAATTCTCTTTTTATTTTTTTTAGATATTATAACATTTGTCATTTTCACAAATGAAATAAGTTGATTATCGTCATTGGTTATTCGTATTTCTAGTACATGACTAGTTCTTCCTTTATGAAGGAATTTTGCCTCTGCATGCACATATCCACTAGAAGCACTTTTAACGTGATTAGCAGCTATCTCTTGACCAACCGCCACAAAGCCATCTGGATCATCCAAGAATATGTTAGATGCAGCACTACCTATAGTCTCCGCAAGTGCAATAGTTGCTCCTCCATGAAGTATTCCAGCCGGCTGAAGATGATTTGATGTAACAGGCATCCTACCGCGTAATACCTGGTTATCCTTACTTGTATATTCAATCCCTAAAGTTTCCATGAGAGTGCCAGCGCATCTCTCGTTCATTATGTGTATTATTTCCTCATCCGTCATCTTGCAAAGATAAGCGAAGGCATTACCTTTGTAATTCGAACTTCTTTTGTATCGAAGCAATGATAGATATTACTTTACCTGACGGATCCGTCCGAAATTACCCAAAGGGATCAACAGCAAAAAATGTTGCAGAATCAATTTCGCACGGTTTTGCAAGAAATGCCCTTACCGCAAAATGGAACAATCAAACAGTTGAACTCAATGAGCCGCTACTTGACTCTGGGACTTTAGAATTTTATACTTGGGATCAGCCCGAAGGTAAAGACTGCTTCTGGCACTCCAGTGCCCATGTATTAGCGCAAGCGATTGTGCACTTTTATCCTGATGCATTGCTAACCATAGGACCATCAATAGAAAATGGATTCTACTATGATGTAGACTTTGGCGATTCCATTTTTGGAGAGAGTGATTTTAAAAAACTGGAGGATAAAATGATTGAATTCGCGCGCCAGAAGTCCGAGTTTAAAATGCGATCCGTATCTAAAAAAGATGCTCTAGATCTATTTAAAAATAATCCTTTTAAGACAGAACTCATTGAGAACTTAGAAGACGGAACAATTACATTTTGCGATCACTCTGACTTTACGGACTTATGCCGAGGGGGTCATATTCCAAATATAGGGATGATCAAAACATTTAAAATAATGAGTGTTGCTGGAGCCTATTGGAGAGGTGATGAAAACAAACCTCAACTCTCAAGAGTTTATGGAATTTCTTTTCCAAAGCAATCCATGTTAGTTGAATATTTAGAGCTCTTAGAAGAAGCAAAAAAAAGGGACCATAGAAAACTTGGAAAGGAATTAGAGCTTTTTACTTTTTCAAAAAAAGTAGGACAAGGACTCCCACTATGGCTGCCTAAAGGAGCATCCCTAAGAGAACGTCTTGAGCAATTTTTAAAAAGAGTTCAGTCTAAGGCTGGCTACCAAGGTGTAATAACTCCGCATATAGGTAATAAGGAATTATACATTTGCTCAGGACACTATGAGAAATATGGTAAGGATAGCTTTCAGCCAATAAGCACTCCTAGTGCAGATGAGGAGTACCTTTTAAAGCCAATGAATTGTCCTCATCATTGTGAGATTTACAAATCCTCACCTCGATCTTACAGAGATTTACCAATTAGATTCTCAGAATTTGGAACAGTTTACCGATATGAACAAAGTGGAGAACTTCATGGCTTAACGCGTGTTAGAGGATTTACGCAAGACGACGCCCACATTTTTTGTACACCGGATCAATTAAAAGGAGAATTTGAAAAAGTTATTGACCTTGTCCTTTATATATTTAAAACGTTAGATTTTACTGACTTCCAGGCCCAAATAAGCTTAAGAGATCCTCAAAAGCCAGAAAAATATATTGGCTCTACAGATAATTGGGACAAAGCGGAAACCGCCATAATTGAGTCCGCAGGAAAAAAAAGATTGAAGACAGAAGTCGAATATGGTGAAGCTGCATTTTATGGCCCTAAATTAGATTTTATGGTCAAAGATGCTCTGGGTCGATCATGGCAACTAGGCACAATCCAAGTAGATTACAACTTACCAGAAAGATTTGATCTTGAATATAAAGGGTCAGACAACAACCAACATCGCCCTGTGATGATTCACAGAGCGCCTTTTGGATCGATGGAACGCTTTGTAGCTGTGCTTCTAGAGCATTGTGCAGGAAACTTCCCACTGTGGCTAACTCCGGATCAAGTTATAATACTACCAATTTCAGAGAAGTTTCAAGAGTATGCGAAAGAGGTTGTCAGTCTGTTAGAAATGTCCGATATTCGCGCCCTTATTGACGACAGGAATGAAAAAATTGGAAGAAAAATTCGCGATGCGGAAATTCAGAAGATTCCCTTTATGATAATCATCGGTGAGAAAGAAGTCAAAGAAAAAACCCTGTCGATTCGTCGACACGGCCAAGGTGATCTTGGAGAGTTCGATGCAGAAACATTTTGTGCATTAATTCAAAAGGAAGTTGAGGAAACTTTGGCAGCTTTTTAAAGATTAAAAGAATAATAACTAAAAAATATAATAACTCTGAATAAGCCCTACCGAGGACGCGGCGGAAGTCGCCACGTCAAACCTGAAAACCCGCATAAAATCAATGAAGCAATTCGCGTAACGAATGTAAGATTGATTTTAGAAGGTAAAGAACCTATTGTAGTCACATCGGTGAAAGCCTTATCCATGGCTCAAGACGAAGGTTTAGACCTTGTCCTAATAGCAGAAAAAGCAGACCCACCGGTCTGTAAGATAATTGATTACAAGAAATTTCTTTATGACCAAAAGAAAAAGCAAAAAGAAATTGCCTCTAAGGCAATGAAAGTTGTAATAAAGGAAATTCGTTTTGGGCCACAAACAGATAACCATGATTATGAATTTAAGTTAAAACACGCAAGAAAATTTCTGGAGGATGGAGCTAAGCTCAAATCTTTTGTATTCTTTCGTGGTAGATCCATAATTTATAAAGAGCAAGGTGAACTACTTTTGCTACGTCTTGCTCAAGATGTAGCAGATCTCGGAAAGGTTGAGGCACTCCCTCACCTTGAAGGAAAAAGAATGTTTATATTGATCGCACCGATAAAAAAGAAATAATTAAGCAACCTAATAAAATCTGAGGAAACATGCCAAAGATGAAAACCAAGTCCAGCGCTAAAAAGCGTTTTAAGCTCACAGGAACTGGGCAAATTAAGCGAAAGCATGCTTTTAAAAGTCATATTTTGACTAAAAAAGCAACTGATCGCAAGCGTCGATTGACGCAATCAACGTTAGTGCATCCCGCTGATGTCAAGTCTATTAAGGAACAGTTGGTTCTGTAAATCCTTTTCGTATTATTTAATAACCATGCGTAAACGCCTCTCAAGAGAGATTATTTGATTCTCCGCGTTACCAAAAAAAATAAAATAAAATGCCACGTTCAGTAAATAATGTCGCTTCAAGAGCTCGCCGAAAAAAGGTGATGCAAATGGCGAAAGGCTATTTTGGCCGCCGAAAAAATGTTTGGACAGTCGCTAAGAACGCTGTTGAAAAAGGTCTTCAATATGCTTACCGAGATCGACGTACAAAAAAACGTAATTTCCGTGCTTTATGGATTACTAGGATAAATGCAGGAGCAAGATTACACGGGTTATCATACAGTCAGTTAATGGGCAAGATTCATGCGAATAGCATCGAATTAAATCGCAAAGTTTTAGCCGACTTAGCAATGAATCACCCAGAAGCTTTCAAAGCTGTTGTAGATAAAATTAAATAGATTCTGAATTCGATAAAAAAGCCAGCTTTTAGCTGGCTTTTTTTATGAGCGTATATACCAAACTAAATTATTTGGTGATTGCCAAATCTCCGTTGTCATATTTCCACTAAACTCTGATTCCATGAGTTTTGAATTTGAAGGCAAATCTTTTTTCGTTAAATACTCAGGTCTCAGAAACCATTTTTTACCTATTGTAAAAGATTTACTATGAGATCTTAAAGAATCATGAACTTCATTGATGGCAAAATTGTTCACACGGCCAAAAGCGTGAGCCATTGATGAAGTTTTAGGACCATGATAAATTTGCTGTGGAGTTCCTGATTCAACAATACTTCCATCTTGCATAACATCTATACGATCTGCCCACTCCATGGCATCTCTAACATCATGAACTACCATTACAACTGATGCTCCAGATTTCGATTGCCAAATCTTCAAGATATCTTGCATCCGCCTCTTATGCGCCGGATCTAGGTGACTAAAGGGCTCATCTAAGAGCAATGCTCCCGGTCGAGATATCAAGGCTTGACCCAGTGCGAGTCGCTGCAATTCACCTCCGGATAAACCTCGAGCTTTTTCATCTAGAGAAGGGGCGAGATTCAACTCCTTAATCCATTTTTTCACCACCCGATCCTCGGACATTTGAGAACGAATCCCTGCAAATTCTAATAGGTTGTCTCGAACAGTTTTATATGGCATTTGCCCAAAATCCTGTCTTACCATTCTAATCCTTTGGTGACCAGGAACTAATGGGACCCTAACATGAGCTTTGGGACCATACCAAACCTTTCCCTCATCAGGGACAACTCTTCCCCCAAGAATATTTAAAAATGTTGATTTCCCAGAACCTGAAGGACCAAGTAGCGCTATTATTTCTCCACTATTACAAGACCAATTGGGAATGGAAAGCAAAAACCTTTCAAAACCATGTAATAGATTAGCAGAGCGGAGTCTTACAGGCATAAATCCATTTATAAGTGAATAACTTCTCCATAGGCAGCAGCCGTTGCCTCCATAATTGCTTCCGACATAGTCGGGTGAGGATGAATAGTCTTTAAAAGCTCCATTCCCGTAGTTTCTAGCTTACGAACTGCAACAATCTCAGCGATCATTTCTGTAACGTTAGATCCAATCATGTGGGCACCTAAAAGCTCCCCATACTTAGCATCATAAATCATCTTAACAAATCCCTCTTTGGCTCCTGCAGCCGAGGCTTTTCCAGAAGCACTAAAGGGAAATTTACCAACTTTAATTTCATGACCAGCATCAAGTGCTTGCTTTTCAGACATGCCAACAGAAGCAACTTCAGGAGAGCAATATGTACAGCCAGGAATATTGTTATAATCCAACGGTTCCGGATTATGACCAGCGATACCCTCGACACAAATTATTCCCTCTGCAGATGCCACGTGAGCTAAAGCCGGTCCATGGACAATATCTCCAATTGCAAAATATCCCGGGGCTGTTGTTTTATAAAAGTCGTCAACAACAACTCTATCATTTTCAGCCTTGATACCTAAAGCCTCTAATCCCAAATTATCTAAATTAGTAGATACTCCTACTGCGCTTAGAACTATATCACAATCTATTTTTGAATCACCTTTTGAATTTTTATATGATACAACACATGCTTTTCCAGAGGTATCAACATTCGTTACTTCGGTCGAAGTATGTATCTCTATTCCTTTCTTTTTAAACGTACTTTCTAAAGCCTTAGAGACTTCTATATCTTCATTTGGGACAATATTTGGTAAGTATTCCATGATCGTAACTTTTGAACCCATTGCATTATAAAAATAGGCAAATTCAACTCCTATTGCTCCAGATCCAACAATCAAAATTGATTTAGGTTGCTTTGGGAGGTTCATGGCTTCGCGATAACCGATGATCTTCTTCCCATCCTGTTTTAAATATGGTAATTCTCGAGAACGTCCTCCAGTGGCGATAATAATATTTTTCGCTGATAAGATTTTTGTTGAATCATCCCTTTTAACTTCAACCTTCTTACCAGATAACACTTTACCATAGCCCATTATTACATCAATCTTATTTTTTTTCATCAAAAAATTAACGCCTTTACTCATATCCTGAGCGACGTCGCGACTGCGTTTAATGACTTTATTGAAATCATGCTTAACATCATTTACAGATATACCATAATCTTCAGCATGCTGAATATACTCGAAAACTTGTGCACTTTTAATCAATGCTTTTGTAGGAATGCACCCCCAATTCAAACAGACACCTCCAAGGCTCTCCTTTTCCACTATCGCAGTTTTTAACCCTAGCTGACTCGCGCGAATGGCAGCAACATATCCCCCTGGGCCTGACCCAATAACAACAACATCGTATTCCATCGTATTCTATCTATTTTTAATTATTTCAAAGGTAGGTATGCAATAGCAGATATCTCCACCCGAACCCCTTTTGGCAAACCAGATACTGCAACTGTTTCCCTGGCAGGGGATAAGTCTGCAAAAACTTGAGCATAATAGGTGTTGACCTGAGCAAGTAAGCCGATCTCTGATAGAAAAATACTGCATTTTATTACATCCTTAGGCAATGCACCACCAGCTTTTAGAACAGCACACAAATTCCTTAAAACACACTCAACTTCTTCGGCTATCGTGTTCATTTTTAATTCACCGGTAAGATGATCTAAAGCTATTTGGCCTGAAACATAGAGGAAATCACCTGCCCGAACAGCTTGGCTATATGGACCAATCGCTTCAGGAGATTCTTGACTAGTTATTATTTCTTTCATATCAGTATATTTTTTTTGCAAAATCGTCAATCTTATTGAATTCAAAACATAAAACTCAGATACATATTAAATATAAATTGTTCATATTTAAATTAACCATATTGATAAATTATATTTGCAAATCATGCGAATAGCAATACTCGATAATTTAGACTCATTTACCTATAATCTCTATCATAAAATAGAGCCATTTGTCGATTCTATTGATGTTATTCGAAATGATGATGATAAAGCGCTTGATAAATTGTCAAATTATGATGCATGGGTTCTCTCACCAGGCCCTGGACTTCCTAAAGATTCAGGGTGTCTTATGGAATCACTAAAAATAGGCTTTGGCAAAATCCCAATATTAGGAGTATGTCTTGGAATGCAAGCAATAGCTGTTCATCAAGGAGGTGAACTATTTCATTTAACCGATCCACAACATGGTAAAGAGCATGTTATTAAAAATGTAGGGTCAGACTCAAAACTATTCAGATCTATCGATCCCCCTTTCCAAATAGGACTTTATCATTCCTGGGCTGTGGATGAACGATCTATCCATGCAAGTGGCTTGATTCATTCCGAATCAAATATATTAATGGCCGCTGAATGGATAGAAAATAAGGCATTTGGACTGCAGTTTCATCCTGAAAGTATCATGACCCCAGGTGGCGACAGAATTTTAAAAAATTGGATTAATCTTATTTAAGCGCTTAATAATCTCCCAATCCTCTTCTTCTATCAAGCTTTAAAGCGCTCATCAGTGGGGCTTTTACTCCGATCCCAATGTTGTAACTTCTTGCATAGCCAAATGGGACCCACCTTATGCGCATTTCCCAGCAGTGTAATTGTCTTAACACATCAATTGTAGTGTATGTAAAATCTTTTTCTTGAATATCATATCCACTGGTAATACCAAGACGCCAATTTGCAGTTGGTTCCCAAGAACCATCAAAACGTAAACTTTGAATAGTTTTCATTTCCATAGATTCTAATTTCGTGGATTTACGCAGTGAATAACCAATGTTAAAAGTCCACGGCGCGGCCCAATCAATATAATTCATTGGACCATAATAATCTGGGTACAGATCTTGTTCAAGACCAAACTCATTTAATGGAACTACAGGGCGCCCTGCTGCACTGCCTCCTCTGAACCTTAAATCTATAGAAAGCTGATGCAAAGATGGACGCAAAGGACCTTGACCATCAGTCCAAGCAAAAGACTCGGTTCTAGAGCCACTGCTGTCTATCGAATACCAATCATAATTACCCTGATAAGAAACTCTCACTTTATTTTTTAAAAATGACGTACTCGCTCTCACGCTTACAGGAGATAAGGGATTTGATATTAAAATAGGATTGTAATTACTTTGAAGCGTAAAGTCCTCTATCAGATTAAATTTTCTGACGTCATTTGAATCTGAAAAACCTAGCCACTTGCCATCAAGAGTATTCCTTAACCTAAAATTTAACCCTCCTTGATTTCCAACTCCAGGAGCACCATAAATAAAACCTTGATATTTACTAAAAGTTTGAGAATTTCCAATACTATCAATTTGAACAGTTTGAAACGAATTCCAAACTGGATCCGTAAAATCAGGCGCATATCGCCAACTCAAAGAAGGGTACATCACATGCCTTATGGCTTTTACAGGACCTTTTTTAAATGAGAATATTCCATAAATAGTTGTCGAAGCCCCGGTACTTAGCATAAAATCTCGAGCCGCATGAAATCCATTTAAAGTATCTGTCACTAATGAATTAGAGATTGTATCATAGTCTCTATTCAAAGCATAAGGATACCATCTTTCTTGATATGTTGCATTAGGATTTAAAGTTATAAATCGGAGTAATTTTACATTAGTACCCATATTAGCTTTATGATTGACACCAGCTCGCAACCTATTAGAATTAAAAAAAACTGAAGGTGTTGTCATTTCGGAAAGCAAGCCCTGTGTTTGATTTTTTGCTGCCATTGAATACGTTACTCCGATTTTTTCATACCAACGGGTTGCTCCTACTGGACTCCTTCTAGCAAATGGTTGAATTCTACTCATACCGACGTTTAGTTCCGGCAAGCTCAATGTAAGCGTTCCATTTTGATTGTTTTGTCTGTGCCGGGCTGCTGCAGTTAAATTAAAAGGACTACCCTTCCATCGCTTTGAATAACTAATCGATGATGACATGTCATTTTTTTGAAAATCTGCAGGATTAGTAGTTGTGTTTCTAAAAAAAGAGCCAGTCGCCAATTCAACCCGCGCATTAAATTGTTGAGTCGGATGTGCTTTTGGGTCTTGAGAATGACTCCATGAAATTCTAAAATCTCTAGAATCCAGAAACTGGCTTGAGTTTTGATTTCTCGGGTCTCCAAAAGTTGTTCTATTAATCTGGACTCCTAAATTTCCGGAATAACGATACCTATACTTATAATTACTTGAGGCCTTAATACCCCAAGACCCTCTTGAATAAATATCTCCAGTCAATCTTAAGTCATAATGGTCATTAAATGCCAAATAGTAGCCACCTCCAATTAGACCCAAACCCCATTCTCGTTTATCTGAAAATTTTGGAATTATAAATCCAGATGCTCGCTTCTCCATTATTGGGAAAAACGCAAAAGGAAGAAATAATGGAGTTGGAATATCAAGAATTTGTAGAAAAGCAGGCCCCGTAACAATCTGCTTGCCGACATCAAGTCGAGCTTTACCTGTGACAATAGCAAAATGCGGGTGCTCATGGTTGCAGGATGTAAAAGAAGCCCCTCCAAGAAAATAACTACTATCGGTTATCATCTTGATCTTTTGACCATGTAAAAACCCTTCACTCTCAGTTGTGTTACCCTTAAATATCCAACCCTTTTTTGTTTCGTAATTATAACGCAAAGTATCCGCACCAAATTGTCTATCCCCTTGAATTATTCTTGGCTTACCTGATATTTCTCCATTGTTTTGCTCAATACCATAAGCTGTTAACATATTTTTATCCCAATCAATCCTGATCAAGTCAGCATATAGCTCCATACCTTCCATGATTACTTGAGCTTTATCTCTTAATATAACAGCATTATCTTCAGGTATATACTCTCCTTCAGATTCTGAAAGAAATTGAATAGAGCCATCATTTCCTGAACTCTGAGCAAATAACCCGAATCCGAAATTAAAAGAGAAGATTAACGCGAAAGCGCGTAATTTTGAAACCGTCATCATTAATATTAAGTTCAAAAGTACTCAAATGCAACGCCTGACATGGTTTCTTATTGTCACTTTAGTCTTTCCATATTTCGGATTCACTAATTCACCTGCCACTTCTGATCGAGTTCAGAAGGTTATTATCGATGCGGGACATGGTGGTAAAGACCCTGGGAATCTGGGTACTAGACGTTATCAAACATACGAAAAAGACATTGCTTTATCCGTAGCTCTTGAGACAGCAAAAGAAATTGAGAAAGAATTTCCAGACGTTGAAGTTATTCTAACCAGAGATTCTGATAGATTTTTAGAATTATATGAAAGAACGGCATTAGCGAATAGAGAAAAAGGTGATCTATTTATATCTATTCATTGCGATGCCGTAGACAACAACACAGCCTATGGGACCACAACTTATGTGATGGGGAAAAATCATGATGATGAAAATCAAGTTGCACTAAGAGAAAATTCTGTGATACTTCTAGAAGATAATTATCAAGAGAAATACGAAGGTTATGACCCTCGAAAGCCTGAAAGCTATATCGCCTTGACCCTTTACCAATATGCATTTCAAAATCAAAGTATAGAGCTTGCGCAGATAATACAAAATTCATTCAAAAATGATGCAGGAAGAAGAGACCGTGGGGTTAAGCAACAACCACTTTATGTTACAAGCAGATGTTCAATGCCATCAGTCCTAGTTGAACTAGGATTTTTGACAAATAGTAAGGAAGAAGATTTTTTACTGAGCGTTTCAGGTCAAAAGAAAATGGCAAAATCAATAGCAACATCTTTTGGATTATATAAATCCCGCAGAGAATTAAATTCTCTTCGCGGAAATGGCGAATTAGAGAAAAAAAGAATTGAAGAAAATAAATTAAAAAAACAAAATTCCAAGCCGATATTTTATGTTCAGCTTTCGGTATCAGGATTAAAAAAGCCCTTAAATAAAAAACCTTTTAATACATTGAGTAATGTTTCCATAAAAAAAGAGGGACGGCTCTACAGGTATCTACAAGGTCAATATAAGTCAAAAAATCAATGTGATTCTGCCATGATATTTGCAAAAAGTATTGGATTTATAGATGCTTTTATTGTTGCTTATAAAAATGATGAAAAAATTAGCCTTGCAGAAGCTAAACGCCTTAACCAATAATCGTATCTTGTAATCTATGATTTCACGTGAATTTAAAACCGGAACTGTAATTCTAATAGCCGCACTAATTTTATATTACGGAACCAGTTTCCTTAAAGGAAATGACTTTTTCAAGAAAGGGATTGAGGTCCATTCCGTTTACAGTAAGACTGGAGGAATAACCAAATCTCAAAAAGTAACAATAAATGGGTTTGCAATTGGTAAAGTAATTGAAGTGAGTCTTCACCCTAATAATTCTGGGGAAATAATCGTAAAATTTAATATTGATACAGATTACCCAATTCCTTCAAATACTGTTGCTGAAATAAGATCTTCAGATCTTCTTGGGGCAAAAGAAATTGCCCTAGTTTTGGGGAATGGTGCCGCCATGGTTGAAAATGGCGACACTCTTAAATCAAGTCTAGAGGAATCAATATCTGAAACTATAAATAAAGAAGTTTTACCTGTAAAACTAAAAGCTGAAGAGCTCTTAGCCAGCATCGACACTGCAATTTCTATTTTCACTGGCTTTTTAGGAGGTGATATTGAGACTGACTTCAAGGAATCATTTAGCAGCGTAAATAGGAGTCTTACAAATCTTGGTGAGATTACAGAAAAGATAAATATCTATTTAGAGGATAACAAGGAAGCAATTGGATCGGCCACAAAAAATATTGAAAAAATGACAGGTATGTTAGATGAAAATAGAGATGAGCTAAATCGTGTCTTCAATAATGTTGCGAATATTTCAGATACCATCGCTTTAGCAAATGCTGGAAAAGCCGTTCGATCTCTTTCTAGTACATCGATACGTTTAGATAAAATTGTCAAATCACTGGAAACTGGCGAAGGTACTTTGGGTAAACTAGTATCTTCTGACTCCCTTTATTTTGATATTGACCGAACTGTAAATTCTTTGGATAAATTACTACTTGATATTCGAGAGCACCCTAAGCGATATGTGGAACTATCAATCTTTGGGGGTCGTAAGTCTGTTAAAAAGGAGAAATAATTCATGATCGAACAAATCATATTTACAGTATTTCTTTTTATTGGGGTAACATTATTTACTCTTAAAATATTGCAACTTAGAAAGGGTCTTTTAATAGCTAGACCGAGCAATAGAAATGATCAAAAAGCTAAAAGGTGGAAAACCATGACTAGAGTTGCCTTAGGTCAGGGAAAAATGGGCGCCAGGCCCTTAGCAGCCTTTTTCCATTTGATAGTTTATGCGGGTTTCGTGATAATTAATCTGGAAGTCATCGAAATACTTCTTGACGGCTTACTCGGAACTCATCGGATTTTTAAATACCCATTGGGTTCTTTTTACAATCCCATTATGTCCATATTTGAATGGCTCGGCGTTGCAGTAATTATTGCATGTATAGCCTTTTTATTTAGAAGATGGTCGAATAGAGTACCAAGGCTTAGACACGAAGAACTTGAAGGTTGGCCTCAACGTGATGCACATATAATTCTATACACTGAAATTGTTCTGATGCTCGCTTTATTGATTATGAATGCTGCTGAGGAAGCTTCTTTAAAGAACTCTGCGCCATTCTTCTTTTCTAATATTTTAGCGCAAGGACTAGCACAAATATCATCAGAAAATCTATACATCATTCAAAAAACAGCCTGGTGGATTCACTTTGTAGGGATTCTCGCTTTCTTGAACTACTTACCTTACTCTAAACACTTTCATATAATCCTTGCGTTTCCAAATACATGGTACTCTAATCTTTCAAAACGAGGCTCGATAAGCCCTATGGTCGCTGTCACAAATGAAATAAAAGCTATGATGGACTCAAGTTTTGTCCCAGATATTTCAAATAATCCAAAACATTTTGGAGCTAAGGATATTAGCGACCTCCATTTTGCAAATTTACTTAATGCATATACTTGCACAGAATGCGGAAGATGCACTGATGAGTGTCCGGCAAACCAAACGGGGAAACTCCTTTCCCCAAGAAAAATTATGATATCAACTCGCAAGCGCGTTGAAGAACTGATTAAAAATCCTGAGAGTGAGCTTAATTTACTAGACAATTATATTACCAGAGAAGAACTTTGGGCCTGTACGACATGCAATGCATGTGTTGAAGCCTGTCCATTAAATATTGATCCTTTAGATATAATTGTCCAAATGAGGCAATACCTGGTAATGGAGGAGTCATCTGCTCCACAGAGCATAAATACAATGAATACCAATATAGAAAACAATGGTGCACCGTGGGCCTATTCTCAGGCAGATAGGGGTATGTGGATAAACGAGGATTAAAATGATTCAAAAAGAGAAACTTCAAGAAATTATTGTTAATGGTCAAAAAATTAGCCCCGTATTGCAAGAGGATGTAAAAAATTATTTGATCGATATTGATGGTACTATTTGCGACGACATTCCAAATGAAGAGCCTGAGAGAATGAAAACTGCAAAAGTCTATCCAGAAGCTCAACAGACCATTAGTAAATGGTATGCAGAGGGACATATCATAACTTTTTTCACTTCAAGAGCGGAAGAACACAGAGAAGTCACAGAAGATTGGTTAGAGATTAATAATTTTCCATTTCATGGCATTGTAATGGGAAAACCTAGAGGAGGCAATTATCACTGGATAGATAATCATATCGTAAGAGCCACAAGATATTCAGGAATATTTAGTGATCTTGTAATGAAACATGCCAGTATAGAAGTTTTTGAAAATTCATAAATTATGAGCGAGTTAATTAGCATCCCCACACTGGCAGAAATGACTGCACGAAATGAAACTCCGGATGTTTTGTTCTGGGTTGGTTGTGCTGGAAGCTTTGATGATCGAGCAAAAAAAATAACTAAAGCGTTTGCCCGCCTTCTCATTCGTGCAGAAATTAAGTTTGCTGTTTTGGGCGCTGAAGAAAGTTGTTCTGGAGACCCTGCAAGAAGAGCAGGAAATGAATTTCTATATCAAATGCAAGCACTAGCAAATATTGAAACTCTAAATTCTTATAATGTGCAGCGCATCGTAACTACTTGCCCTCACTGCTTTAACACTTTAAAGAATGAATATCCAGAACTCGGAGGGAAGTATGAGGTATTTCACCACACTCAATTCCTAAAAACCCTTTTAGAGGAAGGTAAATTAAAAGTAGAAGGCGGTGCCTTTAAGGGAAAGCGTGTTGTTTTCCATGACCCATGCTACTTAGGCCGAATAAATGGAGAATATGAAGCCCCAAGAAAAGTACTATCAGCCTTGGAATCTGAATTGATAGAAATGAAGCGCTGTAAACAGAAAGGACTTTGTTGCGGAGCAGGAGGATCTCAAATGTTCAAAGAGCCGGAAAAAGGAGGAATAGATATAAACCTCGAACGCTCAAAAGAAGCATTAGCTTCAAATCCCCAAATCATAGCCACAGGATGCCCTTTCTGTAATACTATGATCTCTGACGGAGTAAAACATTTTAACCAAGAGGATAAAGTTCAGGTTCTGGATATAGCTGAAGCCATTGCTCAAGCTGATGATCTCTAAGGTCAATAACTGGGATGATATCCCATCAGAATCCAGATTTTGGTGCTTCTGTGCCCAAAGGCCTTGGTCAAAAGATGAAAAAAAATATTTATATAGCGCGTTAAATGAACTTTGTGCAAGTTGGAAAGCTCATGGCCATCCGATAAAAGCAGGATTTAAAACTATTGAAAGTAGACTTATCGGCCTCTGTGCAGATGAATCATCAAAAGAAGCAAGCGGTTGCTCTATTGACAGTAGAATGCATTATTTAAATGACATTAGCGCTAAGCTTGATATAAACCTTTTCAACCGAATGCATATCTATGTTCGTGAAGATGCCTCTTCTGAATGGTTAAATGTTTCTTTAAAAGATGCGAAAAAAATAAAATACGGAGAGTTTTTAAATACTGTTGCTCGAGTTAAAGGAGACTGGAATCCTATTTCTAAAATTCAAGGGTCTTGGATTTCCCCACCTAAATAATTCAAATCTTCAATATTTTTTATATATTTTTTGAACGCTATTGCAGCTTGTTTTTCTATTTTAAAAGTGAACATATTCTCATCAAGTTCCTCAATATTGCACCATACAAATCTCTCTCCATCTGTTTCAGGAAATTCTATTGATGTATGCGTTTGGAATTCTAAAGAGCCAAGAGCTTCGACAATATAAAAAAAAGATTGGACCTGAAATTTAGAATCTATTACTGATTCTACAGCGAAGTCATTGAAATAAATGTTATTTTTAACTTTTACGGAAAGATCTAACTCCTCTTTAAATTCACGGATAAGAGCATCCCTATGCCCCTCACCCCAATCAACTCCTCCTCCCGGGAATTTAACCATTGGAATAGCATTATATCTCTCAACTGCAATTAAAACCTGACCAGAATAATTCATCAGGAAACCGTAAACCCTTAGTGTTCTGAGTTTCATCTAATAACCAGTCAGATCTTTATTTTTTCAATTCTAGATATGGGCCCAGGACAATGCTCTCTGTGACATGAAACACAAGTGGTCAAAGCTGAATTAAATAATAAAATTTGTTCGGAAATTTCTCCTTGCTTCAGAATATTTTTTTTTAACTCCTCAAGCTGTTCGATATAAATATTACTAAATAATTGGAAAGAAGGTTGAATTTCTTTTATCTCAGTTGGCTCATCAGAAGACATAGTTGAATGAGAACTAATTAATTTATCTATGACCTCAATAGTGAGACTACCCGTATTAACCTTAAGTTTCAATCCCTCCATATCTAAAGCCATATCCCTCATGGTACTGGCCAACTCACTTGGCTCATACAAGTCTTGGTGGCTTTTTTTTGTTAAGCTAGGGTCTGCATTGCGGTTATTACATGAAAGCAAACAAGCACAAAAACTTAAATAAACGAAATAAAAGATATTTTTATTTAGACTGATAGCCATCTTATTCTTCTAAAACCACTGGATCCTCATTCTCATCTTTTTGCTTCAAAGCAACACCTGAGGCTAAAATTGAATAAGAGACCTCAAAATCTGTTATTGACGCAATTAATGAGTCCGATTTACCCGCATCTGATGCCTGATGCTTGAGCCATTCAACGCTCAGGGTATCAATCTTCATAGCTCCCTCTAAAATCGCAAGTTCGCCAACAGCATTCATGGGAACAAAGAATCCATAATCTTCGAAACGAACAAGAGCATTTTCACCATTACCTATGTCTAATTCCATCCAACATCCTTTTTTCTGACATATTGAAGTAATAGGTGCTGAGAAGATTGCAACTACAGAATCTGCGCCAGATTCCATCTGGATCAAAATATCACTCAATTTTGTGGTTTTGGCAACATCAATTGTATCTCCAAAATAATCATAATTTACCGATGTAACCTCAGTCACCTCAACTGATGAACATGAGATAAAAAAAGCTGTAATAGCTAGAGAGAATAATTTACAAAAATTCATAAGTTGTTACTTTTTTTAAAGGTACACCCTTTCCTTTGTACATTCGCAGCTTGAATTTGACCTCCCCGAACCCTTCTACAGACGAGTATGAAAATTACAATTACAGAAAAATCAAATCTCTCAAAAATCGATTTTAACAACTTAGGTTTTGGTGCTGGTCTTTCTGATCATGTTTTCATTTGTGAATATAAAAATGGTTCTTGGGGAGAAGGCGCCATTGAGCCCTACGGGAGCCTGAGTCAAGGATTAGGACTGCATGCACTCCATTATGGCCAAGCAGTTTTTGAAGGGCAAAAAGCCTATAGACAAAAAGATAATAGCATTGCAATATTCCGTCCAGAGAGAAACTTAAAAAGGTTAAATGTTAGTGCAAAAAGAATGCTAATTCCTGAGGTACCTAAGGAGATATTTATGGAAGGTTTATCGGAATTAATAAAAGTGGATTCTGATTGGGTTCCGAGAGGAGAAAATCAAAGTCTATATTTGAGACCATTTTTATTTAGTAGTTCTGAATTTGTGGCAGCTAGACCCTCAGAGGAATATACATTTGCTATTGTAACAAGCCCTGTTGGGGAGTTATACTCCAAAGCTGTTAAGGTGAAGGTCGAACAGTCATTCACAAGAGCGGCTTCAGGAGGAGTAGGTTATGCTAAAGCTGCAGGTAACTATGGAGGATCATTTCTTGCGACTCACAATGCTGTCAAAGAAGGGTTTAACCAAGTACTATGGACAGATCATGCTGAGCACAATTACATAGAAGAAGCAGGAACTATGAATGTTGCATTCGTATTGAATAATAAATTAGTTACACCAATATTATCGGATAGGATCTTGGCAGGAATTACGCGAGACTCAATTTTAACTCTGGCAAAAGAATGGAATATTACTATTGAGGAAAGACGCATTAAAGTAGATGAACTAATTGCTGCGCTAAAAGACGGGTCCTTGAATGAAGCTTTTGGCATGGGAACTGCTGCTGTTGTGAGCCAGATAAATGGAATTGGTTTTAATGATGAAATTTTTTCTGTCCCCACTCCAAAGAATGGAATTGCCATGCGCATGAAAGAAGCATTATCCTCAATACGATACGGAGAATCCGAAGATAAATTCAACTGGATGCATCATATTTGAAATTAGCATTTCAGATAGATTGATTAAATTTTCTTCTTACTTGAGTGCTAAAGAAACTCCATAATCGATATTCTGACATAAAGCCAAAGGATCTTGAGCCCGCCAAGAGGTTAAAATAAATCGGTTTCCAAACCATAGATAATTGCTCAATCGAGTATTGATTAATTCTTGCTCAATTTGTTCCCTTACGTTCAGAAAAACTATCCAACCATTTGCTGTTTCTTGAAACCATTCTTCATAATAATGATCTTCGGCACCATGAAAATTTAGAAGATTGTCACAAATTAAAATAAACTTGTCTATACCCTGTTCTATCAAAGAATCAACCAACCGTCTTTTAAACTCCATTATATCATTGTGAATAGTATCATTCCATTCACCTAAAAGTTCAATTACCGCAAAACCCTGTGGATAATCAACAAAAATTAATTTTACAAATAAAGTCTCGCATCCCACATGGTCCCATTCGGGATGAATGATAAAGTCATACATTCGATGGTAATACCCATTATCTGGAGCTCCCTGATTGTCATAAAAAGGGCTATTGATATCTGCATCAGCTATATAATGTGTTCGCCATCCGCTGTGTGGTATTAATTCATGCATATTGTAAACTAAGAAGCAAAAATCGTGTTCTTTTAATAATGAAAACAAATTATTTATTAACCGGCGGTACAGGAATGGTTGGCTCTGAGATAATTCGCAAATTAACTCTTGAGGGACATAAAGTCAAAAATTTAAGCACTAAACTATCCTCAGATCCAGAAACTTATCTTTGGGACCCCCATCAAAGTACTGTAGACCCGGAAGCATTCAAAAATATCGAAACTCTAATTCATTTAGCCGGAGCCTCTATTACCATGCGCTGGACAAAAAATAATAAAAAAGAAATTTTAGAGAGTCGAATTCAAAGCACGAGATTTTTATTTGAATCAATCAAATCTCTACCTAAAAACCAAAGACCCAAACAAATAATCTGTGCCTCTGCAATTGGCATCTACCCAAGTCATCCAGATAAGATTTATTCAGAACATTACCAATATGACGAATATAATAATGACTTTTTAGCCAATGTAGTTAGGAAATGGGAACAAGAAATTTTCAAATTTTCGGATCAAAACATCAGAGTATGTTGCCTTAGAATTGGATTAGTTCTTGGTAAAAGTGGAGGTGTGCTAGCTACGCTAAAACCATTTTTTAAATTAGGAATAGGAAGTGCCCTTGGCAATGGAAACCAATGGATGCCATGGATACATGTTTCAGATTTAGCAAAACAATTTATATTTCTAGCAGAAAACAAAAGCCATCAAGGTGTATTCTTAGGTGTTGGCAAAGAGAGTATTACTAATCGGAAATTCAGCAAGGCACTAGCAATCAAGATGAATCGCTCCTATTTTCTTCCTCCAATACCTGGGTTTCTTTTGTATTTAGTCCTAGGATCAAAAGCAAAACTTGCATTGATGAGCACACGTTGTTCATCTAGTTTTTGGCAAAATGAGGGATTTAAATATGAATACCCAGAATTAGAAAATGCACTGAATGATTTAATTTAACATTCTTAACTTGGAAAAATTGAGAGCATGATTACTTAAGGAGTTTAAGAATTATTATCCCTTCCGAAAAATTGTTTCTCAAATAAATTGGTGTAATAACTTCCAGCTTTTAACAAATCTTTATGGGTTCCAACTTCTACAATCTCACCCTTATCTAAAACAATAATTTGATCAGCATTTAGTACGGTTGCTAAACGATGAGCTATTACGATTGATGTTCGACCCTTGGTTAAAATCTTCGCTGCTTGTTGAATCCATTTCTCAGCTTGCGAATCAATACTAGAAGTGGCCTCATCAAGAATTAATAGTGATGGATCTCTCAAATAGGCTCTTAAAAAAGCTAATAATTGACGCTGGCCAGTACTTAACATCCCTCCCCTTTCTTTTACATCATAATCTAAACCTCCAGGTAAGGAAGTTAAGAAGTCCTTGATTCCCATATTCTCAGCCGCCTGCCAGATATCGTCATCTTTAATATCGCGGTATACGGTAACATTATTTCTAACAGAATCGGAAAAGAGAAAAACATCTTGCTGCACAAGAGAAACATTTGATCTTAAAGATTTCAATGACCATCTACTCAAATCGATTCCATCAAGTTTTATATGTCCATGTTCAATTGGATAATAACCTAAAAGAAGATGAACCAATGTACTCTTCCCACTCCCCGTTGCGCCAACCACTGCGCATGTCTTTCCCTCTGAGATTTCAAAATTAATATCACGTAAAATCCATTCTTTTTCAGAGTATGCAAATGAAAGGCCTGAGACATCAACGTTACCAACCACTCGCTCCTGGTTATAATCTCCGGTTATTTCGTGCTGTTCTTCATTGTTGACTAATTTGAGAACTCGTTCGCTTGCAACCATACCCATTTGCAAAGTATTAAATCTATCTGCAAGCTGCCTTAAAGGACGATACAATAGATTAATAAAAACAATTAAAGCTGTTAAATCTCCAATACTAACATTTCCATTGGCTGAAGCCTTGAGGCCACCATACCAAATTGCTAATCCTATACTAACAGCTGATAGCATTTCTATAATTGGGAAAAACAGTGAAAAATACCAAATACCGCGAATATTGGCATCCCTGTGCCTTTTATTTATTTTATCAAATCTGTTTGCTTCTATTTTCTCACGCGAGAAAAGCTGAACAACAGACATTCCCGTTAATCGCTCTTGCACAAATGAATTTAATGCTGCCACTTGATTTCTTACATCTGTAAATACCACTTTTATGTTTCTTTGAAACCATCTTGTAGCGATAAACAAAAGTGGTATAACACTGAGAGAAATAGCCACTAAAGCTGGATCAAAAAGAAAAAACATAACGCTTATCATGATAACTATTTTAAATAGATCTCCAAAAATCACTAGTATTCCATTTGAAAAAATTTCTGCCATGGTTTCTACATCACTTACTGTCCGAGTGACTAAAGTCCCTATTGGAGTTTTGTCAAAAAACGGAATCTTAAAGTGAAGCAGATGTCCAAACAATTTGATGCGTATGTCTTTTATCACTCGAGCTCCGAGATCATTTGTTGCATATATAAAAGCGAACTGCCCTATTGCTTCAATAACAAGTGCAGTCAATAACAAAGCCATTGCAATCCATAAGGCCTGAAGATCCCCGCCCTCGATAACAGCATTATCGACTCCATCCCGAATTAAAATTGGACGAACTGTAGCTAATAAGCCAAGTAAAACAGAAAGGATTAAAGACACAATAGTCTGCCATTTGTATGGCCTCGCATATCCCACAACCATGGAAAGCACTTTCCAGTCAAATGCTTTTCCAGAAACCGAACTTTTAGTATTTTGAGACTTCGCGGTCATAAAAAGGAGTTTTAGGGTATGTGACACCCATGAATATTAGGCCTTGAGATGGAGCAGAATGACCAGAATCAGATCGGTCTCCACCTAAAAGAAGAGTATTCCAATCCTTAACACTCCTATTCCCATTCGCGGTTTCTATCATCGTGCCAACTAATGAACGTACCATATTTCTTAAAAAACGGTTCGCTTTTATTTGAAAAATAAATGATCCATTTTCCTTGACCCATGATGCGTGTAATATTTCACATATCGAATTGGTATTATCACTCCCTGAGCGTTCAAATGCCGAAAAGTTTTTAGCGCTCTTTAAAGAAAAAACACATTCATTTAATACTTTATAATCTATGTCTCGACTATAATTCCAGACCATATCATTTCCAAAAGCATATTTTTCGCGCCTTAGTGTATATGCATATGATCGAGAAGTTGCACTAAACCTTGCATGAAAGTCATCGGTGACTTTTTTTATTTCATAAACAGAAATTCTTGCGGGGAGAAATCTATTCAAACGAAAAACCATATCTTTTTGGTCAATTACTTTTTGAGTATCAAAATGAGCAACATAGTTTAAGGCATGTACCCCTGTGTCTGTTCTACCCGCTCCAATTATCTTTACTTCTTCTTTTAAGAGAGAATTTAAGGCAATAGTCAATTCTCCTTGAACGGTTTTTTGTTCAGGTTGAATCTGCCACCCGCTAAATGAGGCACCATGAAAAGCCAAACGAATGGCATATCGATATGTTTCAGATTTTTGCATTTATGAAAGACAAAGGTACATCGATAAGCATTCTATTACTCTCCGATACGCATGGATATATGGATAAAAACATATTATCACATGCCCGAGAAGCAGATGAGGTTTGGCACGCAGGAGACATAGGTGATATAACTGTAATTGACGAATTGAAAAGCATAAAACCGATTTTCATGGTACATGGCAATATCGACGATGACAAAATAAGAAGAGAAGTTCCAGCCGAACAATACCTTAAAAGAGAAGGGTTGAATTTCTTCATGATTCATATAGGAGGATATGCCAAACGTATACCTGCAAAAATTCGAGAAAAAATCCACTCTAGACCTACTGACGTCCTGATTTGCGGACACTCCCACATTCTTAGAGCTGGTTATGATTCCAATAATTTACTTTGTTTAAACCCTGGTGCTGCAGGGCACCATGGATTTCACCGATCTCGCACAATGATGAGATTTGATGTGAGTAAAGGGAGAATTAAAAACCTTTCAGTAATAGAGCTCGGAAAAAGGGGATCACTTATTTAGATCGAAAGCGTACTGAAGAATTTACTTTTTCCTCATCTCTTTGTATCGCGCGATTAGCTAAAGCAATAAATACAACAGCAATTAGTGGGGGCCCTAATTTCAACAAATCTATTCGAACCACATCGCCTCCAAAAATCTGAAGGACGGGATAAATAACTAATGTCTCAAGCATAAAAGCTACCAGAATTGCCAATCGATTGACAATAAATTGTCTTTTACGAAATCGGAAATAGGTAATATTTGCTAATAACAGTGCCACTCCCAATCCCGCAATTAATGCTTGAATATTATTTGAGAGATTAATTCCAACGCAAAAAAAAGCGATTGCTCCAATAAACATGTATAAGGTTTGAATTCTTTGCCACATAATAGAGTGCAATTTCCGATTTTTTTGTACTATTGCAACACTACTCGTGCAAAAAAAAATACGCACATCACAAAATTTATTAGGATCACAATTTTCTCTGTTTACAGTACTCTACACTTTTTATGGCAACAAATCCAAATATAGAGGGGCTTAAGCTTCCCGAACTCAAACAAATGGGCGAGGCCCTTGGAATCGCAAAAGTACGCTCAATGCGCAAACCGGAATTAGTAAACGCAATTAAATCCTTTGCAAAAAGTGACGATGATAAAATCACTGATCCAAAAACATCTGCGATAAATAAAATACCTTCAGATCAATCTGAAATCAAAGAAGTTTTAAAAAACAAGGGTTTGGAATTAAAAGATGTTTTGAATAAAGAGACTTCCTCGTCCAATAACTCTGAAAAAAATCATAGAGAAGACTCTAAGACCAGATCAGAAGGGTTTCGAAGTAATGATTCGAATAGAAAGCAAGGGGATACTCAGAGGCCAGAGAGAAATGATAAAGGACCAAGGCCAGAGAGAAATGATAGAGGACCAAGGCCAGAAAGATCTGAAAGAAGACCAAGGCCAGAAAGACCTGAGAGAAGAGAATACCAATTTGAAGGAATAATTCCTACAGAAGGTGTAGTTGAAATGATGCCCGACAATTTTGCTTTTCTAAGGTCGTCAGACTATAATTACCTGAATTCTCCAGATGACGTATATATTTCAGTTCAACAGGTTAAACAATATGGATTGAAAACAGGTGATACGGTTAGAGGACAAGTTCGTCCTCCTAGAGAAGGAGAGAAATTTTTTCCATTAACTAAAGTTGTCTCGATAAATGGTCGCGAACCAGATTTCATAAGAGATAGGGTTTCATTTGAACATCTTACGCCACTTTTCCCTGAGGAAAAATTTACTCTAACAGGAAGAAAAAGTACATTGTCGACCCGAGTTATTGATCTTTTTTCTCCGATAGGAAAGGGCCAAAGAGGGCTTATTGTTGCTCAACCTAAAACAGGTAAAACTGTTCTTTTAAAAGAGGTTGCAAACGCAATTGCGGCAAACCATCCAGAGGCTTACATGCTAATTCTACTTATCGATGAAAGGCCAGAAGAGGTCACAGATATGGCTCGAAATGTGAATGCTGAAGTTGTAGCTTCTACATTTGATGAGCCAGCAGAGCGCCATGTAAGAGTGGCAAATATTGTCCTAGAAAAAGCGAAAAGATTAGTTGAATGCGGGCATGATGTAATTATCTTATTAGACTCAATAACAAGACTAGCCAGAGCATATAATACTGTTAGCCCAGCATCAGGAAAGGTCCTCTCAGGAGGAGTCGATGCCAATGCTTTGCATCGACCCAAGCGATTTTTTGGTGCCGCAAGAAATATAGAAGACGGAGGATCTTTAACAATTCTTGCAACTGCTCTTATTGAAACTGGTTCAAAAATGGATGAAGTAATCTATGAAGAGTTCAAAGGAACAGGAAATATGGAAATGCAGTTAGATAGAAAAATTTCAAATCGAAGAATTTATCCTGCAATTGATCTAATCGCCTCAGGAACTCGAAAAGAAGATTTATTACTTTCAAGCGATGTTCTTTCAAGGATGTATATTCTTAGGCGACACCTTGCTGATATGACGCCAGTTGAAGCGATGCAATTTCTTCATGACAGGATGAGTAAAACCTTGAACAATGAGGAATTTTTAATATCCATGAACTCCTAAAGCGAATCAGTAACATTGAGTTTATCAAATATTTCAGATACTCTTTTCGGTAGGATTCATCCTATTCAGCTTATCTAATTATTTTAATGTACAACATTGCTCTCAAAATTTTATCTTTACTGTAGATGGCACAAAAAGTTTTCTTGAATTCTAGGGAAAGTGATTTTACACTGAATAGAATTTGTTGTCAACTAAATGAGACGCATTTCCCTTGGAATAATACCGTTATTGTTGGACTCCAGCCACGTGGAACGCAATTAGCAGGTGCTATTATATCTAGATTAGAACGAGATTTTAACATCAACAAAGTTCAAAGTGGATCTTTGGATAGCACATTTCATCGTGATGATTTCAGAAGACGAAATGAACCGATTAACGCCAATCCTAATGATATGTCCGTCCTTATTGAAGGGAAACGGGTAATATTTATCGATGACGTTTTGTATACTGGAAGATCTGCTCGCGCTGCTTTAGATGCCTTAGGTGACTATGGTAGACCATCAAAAATTGAGCTTTGTGTACTAATTGATCGCAGATTTTCTCGGGAATTACCTATCCAGCCAGATTATACGGGGTATCGCGTAGATGCCATTGCAGATGAACGCGTCATATTAGATTGGTCTGATGTTTTTTCCCCGAAAGTATTGATTGAAAACTCCTCCCATGCTGAAAAGCGCTGAACTAAGTACAAACAACCTTCTAGGAATTAAGGATTTAACTCCGGGTGATATCCATTTAATTTTTCATTGGACAAAAAAATTTAAGGAGATTATTAATCGGCCAATAAAAAAAGTTCCATCTCTTAGAGATATTACAGTTGCAAATCTATTTTTTGAAAACTCAACAAGAACCCGGCTTAGCTTCGAACTTGCGGAAAAGCGTTTATCTGCTGATGTAATAAACTTTTCAGCCTCAAGCTCCTCTTTAAGTAAAGGAGAGTCACTTGTGGATACGATCAAAAATATTCTTGCAATGCAGGTAGATATAGTTGTTTTAAGACATCCAGAACCAGGTTCAGCTATATTTTTAAGCAAGCATATTGATGCTCAAATAATCAACGCTGGAGATGGCACTCATGAGCACCCAACTCAAGCACTCTTAGACGCTTTTTCCATCCAAGAGAAACTAAATGACTTAAAAAACAAGAGAATTGTAATTATTGGCGATATTTCACATTCAAGAGTTGCAATTAGCAATATTTATTGTTTACAAAAACTTGGGGCAAAAGTTGCAGTTTGTGGCCCACAATCCTTGGTACCGAGAAATATTTATTCGCTTAATGTTGAGGTTTTTGATGATATTAACAAAGCATTAGAATGGGCAGATGCAGCAAATATTCTTAGAGTCCAACATGAAAGAATGGATCGATCTTACTTCCCTTCAATTCGTGAATATCAAATGAGATATGGAATAACCATGGAGAAACTGCTATCTCTGAAAGAGATACCACTAATTATGCACCCCGGCCCTATTAATAGAGGAGTGGAAATATCCTCTGAAGTTGCAGATTCAGAATATTCTATTATTCTTGATCAAGTTCAGAACGGTGTTGCCCTTAGAATGTCTGTACTTTATTTACTTGCTTCTAAAACAAAAAATGTTCAATAACAATGTCATATAAAGTTGAACTAAAGTCAAGCTATATTCATATCAAGTTCGGTGAAGACTTCTATACCTCTGAGGATTTTCATGAGTTAACAAAACTTATCTCAAAACATAAGAACCAGCACATAATTTTAAATCTTTTAATAGTTGAGGAATTTGATAATAAGGAATTATTAACAGGCTATCAATCTCAGGTGTTAGAGGATAATATGAGCTTCATAATTATCGTTAAGGAAAGCCTCATGACACTATTTGAAGAGGATCTCCCGATTGTTCCAACTTATAGAGAAAGTATTGACTTCTTTGAAATGGATGAAATTCAGAGAAAGCTCTTAGAAGAATGAAACTAATATTTCTTCTAATCTTTTTTCCTTGCATTATCTTTGCTCAGAATTTTAAAAGAGACGGTTTAAAAGAAAATAATGAAAAAGCGCTAGCTGTTGAACAGACTAGAATTTCGATTTTAGAAAATAGAAAAATAAAAATTGGCTTAGGAACAGGAAAGTACAGTATAAACTCCATCAAAACGGTAATAGAAAATCAAAACAATGGAAACGTGTTTTATCTCTCCCTTAGCACACCGATAAATTCACACTTTTCAACTGGATATATATTTCAGTTTATCAGACAAGTTTCAAAAAGTGAATTGGAACCTAGTTTTGTTACAGACATCATGTATTCCAATGCATTGAATATAGAGTGCTTTTTATTTGGATCTCAACATACTTTTGACCTGGGGGCATTTGCAGCCTATGGTTTTAGTTCTGGGAGCTATATGGATTCATTATTAAATCAAATAGTCGATTTCAGCGGATTTATGCCATCCTTCAAAATATTTGGAATGATGAGGTTACATAAAAAAATATGGGTCAGTGATTTTGACTACAAAAGCAATAAGAACGTAAAGAAATTATTGAAATCCGTAACATCTTTTAAACCGATCGAAATATCTTTAGGACCTCAAATAGCCATTAATAAAAGTGATCGTCGAATAAGAAACATTTGGACCTTAAGTTTAGGCACTAACTTGGATTTTTAAGACTCATTCTATGAGGCCCATTTTTTTGAATATGTCCTAATATCAAATCCCCCAAGATTACCGGATGACATTACCAAAAGGTTGCATGAAATCGGAAGGTTCTCAAAAATATTTAGCAATTCATCAATATTTGTCAAAACTTTGACACCCTTCCCAAATGCAGACTCCACAGTGCTCTTTTCCAACTCTGGGAGACTTTTATGAGCAACAGCTTTTGGATCATAAAAAACTATAGCTTGATCTAAACCGCTCAGGATATCATGATAACCTGAAATAAAATCAGGGTTTAAACTACTAAAAGTATGAAGTTCAAGAAGTCCAATTTTTATTGTCTTTGGGAATGTTTCAACATAAGCCTCAACTGTAGCTCTTACCTTGCTTGGAGCATGTGCAAAATCTAAATGAACAGATCGATTTTTTCCTTGTCTTAAGATCTCTAAACGTCTCTCTGCCCCTCTAAAACTAGATATTGCATCATAAAACTCATCTGCCTGGATTCCCATTTCTTGAGCTAACCATCTTGCCCCTTCAGCATTACTTAAATTATGTTTACCAATAAAATTGAGATTCAAATCACCTTGCGGAGTGCACCACACCCATTTAACACCATCAATGCGATATTCAGGTATACTGTAAGGTATTTTTCTAATGGGACTATTATCCTCAAGGACTAAATCCTTTAACTCAACATCATCAGAATTGTATATTAATGTTCCTCCTGGTTCCATGCTTTTTAAAAAATCACTGAAAGCAATTTTATACTTCTCCAAAGTTGGAAAAACATTAATGTGATCCCAAGCCATTCCCGTGAGAATGGCAACATTAGCCCTGTAGAGATGGAATTTAGGCCTTAAGTCTATTGGTGAAGACAAATACTCGTCACCCTCAAAAACAGCCCATTCAGAATCAATAGAAAGCCGTACCATGGTATCATAACCCTCAAGCTGCGCACCAACCATATAATCGACATTTAAATTTGATAGTTTCAAACTATGAAGTAACATGGACGTAGTAGATGTTTTACCATGACTTCCGCCAATAACTACTCGAGTTTTATATTTTGTTGACTCAAATAAGAATTCAGGATAAGAGTATATTTTCAATCCTATTTTTTTAGCCTTTAATAATTCTGGATTATCTTTTTTGGCATGCATACCTATAATTACAGCATCTAGGCTATTGTGAATTCTCTCTTGATACCACCCTTCCCTCTCGGGTAATATTCCCGCTCTTGATAATCTGGATTTTGACGGTTCAAAAATAGCATCATCACTACCTGTGATTAATGCATCGCCCCTTTCATGTAAGGCCAATGCAAGGTTATGCATTGCACTACCTCCGATAGCAATGAAATGAACATTCATATTCAAACTATACTTAGAGTTGTATCTGGTATGAAGGTAAAATATTTGCCATTAAAGACTCTGCGAGTAAAAGATCTATTGGGTCCCCTGAGTTACATTCAATATTATCAATAATTGTGGGGTCTAGCCCTTGAAGTAATCGGTCTATATTCCAGACAATATTTATATTCACATCCATACTTGCAACAACATTGAACGAAGTTGGCTTATTCCACCAAAGATCTAGAACTGCATCTGAAACCCTGTATGTAAAAGGCAAATTTGGTTCTGCACTCAAAGTATCTCCTATTTCTTTGTACAGCCCATTAATGTACAATGAATTATATCCTTCACCTGCACCCCTATTCAGTCCAGGATTATTCATTGGGTGTGACTCAGGGAATTCTTTATAATCAGCAGTAATAGATGAGTCAACGCCCATTTTAAAGTGATGAACACCTTGATATACTCCTTTATCTAGCTTAAAAAGTCTCGATGCTGTACCGAATTTTAAAGAGGCTACATTTGGATCAAATGAATATCCTGTTGTATCCATATCATCCGGGGTCACGGTGTCCGTTAAATGATCAGTAAAGTAATATCCCCCAAATGCAATTGAAACATCTTTCAAAACAATTCTGGAGTTACCAAGTGTAAATATCTTGGAGGTATCAATCACTTCATCGTTAAAATAAAAAAAGTGATTTAAAACAACATTACGTGTATCAAAAGTTGAATCCTCAGGTAAAATACCATCAGAGCAACTTAGAGAAACTCCTGTGATTAAAAAAAATAATATAATCTGTTTCATTCTTTAGGTATTTTGTTTGGTGTGTCAAATTTACGAAAAGCTTTATACTTTGAAGACTGTTCAATTCTATCCATGATTTCATCTAAAATATTCTTAACGCTGTCTTCAGCTTTAAATTGAATAGGTTTTTTAAATTCAATTCTTAACTGCGTTCCCGTCTTTTTTATTCTTAGACCTTTTTTATCGAAAGCCCGACGAAAACCATTTATGACAACAGGAACTACTATGGGGTTTACTTCTTTTACAATATGAGCTGTACCCCTCCTGCCCTCAATAAAAGGTTTCGTAGAACCTTGAGGAAAGGTGATTACCCAACCAGAAGAAATCGCATCTCTAATTTTATCCAAATCCTTTGGGTCAGCATTGCGCTTAACTGCCTTACCAGACTCTCTCCAGGTCCTTTTTATGGAAACTGATCCTGCTAAAGCCAAAAGCCGGGGCAGAATCCCAGATTTCATGGTCTCCTTGGCAGCAATAAAAAAAACATTAAGCTTAGGGACGGCCAGAGGCCAAAATTTATCGGATCGATCAAAAACTTTATTCTTAACGTGACTAAAAACTAGAATAAGTGCCGCAGCATCCATAAAGTATGTCTGGTGATTACTTACGAATAAAACATTTTTTGATGGTAGATCTTTTAAAAAATCACCCCCTTTAATAGTTGTTCTATTTACATAATTACATCTATACCAGGCAATTATGCCAAAAAAAAAGATGATGACTCGCTTGGCCCAAATAGGGTGACCAAAAGGATCTCGATAAGGTAATATTTTTTTCTTCACAATAATCTCGACAAAAGTACATAACCTTGCATCATGAATAAACGTAAATGGCTTCATGCAACGATGTCGATGATGGATCCACACTCTGAGGATTTATGGGATGCATTCAGAAAGAAAAATGTAAAGGCGACGCCCGAAGAGTGGGTGCGTCAGGATGCATTAAGAAGACTAATAATAGATGGTAAATACCCCAAAGAATCTATTTCAGTTGAAAAAGGGATTCAGGTTAATGGAATGTTAAGACGATATGATATTGCGATTTATTCCGATGGTAAACTTTGGATGCTCATTGAATGTAAAGCGGATAAAATCCCTCTTGATGACAAAGTCTGTGATCAGTGGATGAGATATAATACTAGTCTAAACGCGCCGTGGGGAGCATTAACAAATGGAAAACAATGGCGCGTTTTTCGTTCTAATGGAGAGGAAGTAGTTGCTGAACTACCAGTATTTGGTACCTTTGAGCTTTAAATACAGAAATGGATTTTACACTCAAAGCCTTATCTCCTTTAGATGGACGATACAAAAGACACACTGATGTTCTTTCGACTTATTTCTCTGAATTTGGACTAATATCATATCGAGTCAATATTGAAGTAGAATACTTTATTGCGCTCTCAGAAACAGGCATTACTGCTCTTAAGGATATAGGGTCAAAAGAAAAAAAATGGATTAGAGAAATCGTTCAAAATTTCTGTGAAGAAGACGCGTTGCGAATCAAAAAAATCGAGAAGACAATAAATCATGACGTCAAGGCAGTAGAATATTTTTTAAAAGAAAAATTTTCAAGTTTAGGGCTTGAATCTCAATCCGAATTTATCCACTTTGGTTTAACCTCTCAAGATATTAACAATACTGCTATCCCTCTTTCTTTGAGAGAATTCCACTTCGAACAGTTTATTCCAAATATTTCGAGTCTAATAGAAACTTTAAAAGCTCAATCCCAAGAGTGGGCTGGAATAACTATCTTGGCAAGAACTCATGGTCAGGCGGCATCCCCAACACGTTTAGGAAAAGAATGGCGAGTATTTATAGCTAGATTAGAAGCTCAAATAAATTTAATGAAAAGTATTCCTTTTTCATCAAAATTTGGTGGGGCTACAGGAAATTTCAATGCGCACTTTGCCGCCTACCCGGATACCGATTGGCATAATTTTGCCGAAAAATTCTGTTCAAATCTGGGTCTTAATAGGTCATACCCAACAACTCAAATTGAACATTATGATAATCTTGCTGCATACTTTGACTCTGTTAGGCGAATTAATACAATCCTAATTGACCTTTCTCGCGATATTTGGACTTACATCAGTATGGATTATTTTAAACAACAAATTATCGATGGAGAGGTTGGATCCTCTGCTATGCCGCACAAAGTAAATCCTATAGATTTTGAAAATGCCGAGGGAAACCTTGGAATTGCAAATAGTTTTTTTCAGCACTTGTCCCTCAAACTTCCCATATCTAGGCTTCAAAGAGATTTAACAGACTCAACAGTACTCAGAAACATTGGAGTTCCTTTCGGACATGGCTTGATTGCATTAAATAATCTCCAAAAAGGATTAAAGAAACTTATTATTAACAAAGAGAAAATTGATCAAGACTTAGACAATAATTGGGCAGTTGTAGCAGAAGCAATACAGACAATACTAAGAAGAGAGGGCTACCCCAAACCTTATGAGGCATTAAAAGACTTAACAAGAACAAACAATGAAATTAATAAAAAGACTATCTCTGATTTCATTAACACTCTTAGCATTCCGCAGTTAGTTAAAGACGAATTAAATTTACTCTCTCCACATAACTTTGTTGGGCGCTAATCATAATAATCAATCATAAATGACTGATTATTTCGTCAGCAATAGCCAATGAAGCCGTAGCAGCTGGAGATGGAGCATTTAAAACATGAATACCTATTTTACCTTTTTTTATAACGAAGTCGTCAACAAGGTTACCTTTTTTATCCAAAGCCTGAGCTCTTATTCCCGATCTGCCTCGCCCCAGATCAGAAGCCTCTAAATTTGGCATAATTTTACGAAGCTCAGCTAAATATGCATTTTTAAAAAATGCCAACTTGTACTCTTTTAATCCAAAACGCCAATTCGATGCAAACAAATTCCATGTTCCCTGAAAGCTTAGAGAAGTCATTAAATCCATAAAATTAAATGAATTCCTATTGTAACCCTCACGAGAAAAAGAGAAAACCGCGTTAGGACCGCACTCCACGGTTCCATCAATCATTCTGGTGAAATGGACACCTAAAAATGGAAAATCAGGATTCGGAACCGGATAAATAAGGTTTTTTACTTTAAATCTTGATTCATTTTTCAATTGATAATAGTCTCCTCTAAATGGCACTATCTGGATATCCCCAGCAAGCCCATCTAATTTGGCTAACCGATCACTTTGAAGTCCTGCACAAAAAATTATTTTTTCCGAAAAAATAATCTCATTATTTGATAGCTTAATAAATGATTTATTTGACGTAGTTCCCAGATCTATGACCTTGGCCTTTGTTCTGAATGAGCCTTCATCTGCAACTGCGATGGCAATGAGCCTTTTTGTCATTTCTATATAATCAACTATCCCAGTCTGAGGTACATGAAGTGCATTTGTAGAATGAATGTATGGCTCCATTTTCTTCACTTCTTTTTTATCCACAAAACGAATACCAGCTAGGCCATTTTCTAAACCTCTTTTTGCTATTGACTCTAATTTTTTCAATTCCAATTCATTCTTTGGAACTACTAATTTTCCACAAATTTTGTGCATGATATTTTCTTCAAGACAAAATTTTAAAAGTTGATGATATCCATTTATGCATGTTTTCGCCTTTAATGATCCTGGAGTATAGTACAGTCCAGAATGAATAACACCAGAGTTTCTTCCTGTTTGATGAGTTGATGATTGAATTTCTTTTTCAATAACTAATATTTTCGATCTAGGGAACTTAAGCTTCAGTTTATAGGCAGTTGATGCTCCTATGATACCACCCCCAACTATTGTAAAATCGTAATTTTTATTTCTCAATTGTAACTTGTCGGATTAAAACCTTAATTGAAGTAAAAAGAGTCAATGCGTGAACACCCGACTTATATTGAATCCTAAAAATATGTCACCATTAGCCCAACTCCCAGGGTTTTGAGTTATCCACTGATTATCCGCCATTAATCTGCAGTTTGTTAAATGAAACTGGAATACATGTCCTCCCGTTTCTATGTCGATACCGACACTCAAAGCATTGAATGTTTTAGATGGCTGCTGCTGCCGAAGCATAATCTCTGAGGTCAAGGCCATTCGGTTTGTGAGTTTATATCTTACTCCTAGACCCAAGGCAAGTAAATCATTATTGTCATGAACTGTGGGTACCAAATTATAATGAACCAAAGTTGGTACAAGTTGTAACGAAATATTCTTATTAAATTTTCTCGCAATAATTATTTGATTAGTGTATGCCATGCGGTCTAGAAAATCATGATCGATTCCATCGGAGTATGGAGTAGTGACAATTGTAGCTGAACCGTAGTATGCCATTGAAATAGGGAAATCTATACATTGCGAACATTTTGATCTATTTGATTGACGCAATAGCTTTATTTTAGTAAAAAAATCATAAGTCTTAGCACCCGACGAACGCCCCGCTCCTATGTTTATCCAGGCTTTTGGAGAGTAACTATATTCAAATCGAATTTGAGCAATATCCATCCCAAAAAGATTATATAGCGGCCTATCATTTAACGCTCCAAATCTGTGTCCGACAATAAATTGACCTACACCCTCACCTGGTAACTCAATTGATTGCATATTTATAACCCGCGTACCTTTGAAAGTGGCAAATACATATGATTTTGTTGGATTAGAATCTACAGCATTTAACTCCGCTAATAAATCATCTTGAGCATTTGCTGCCAATCCAAATAATACGAATCCCACAAAAAGGATTCCTTTACGTATCGTTACATAATATTTACCCATCACAAATAAGCTATTGATTTAAAAATTTTGATTCAACGGTGACTTTAATTTCTTCAGCAATCTTTGTGAACATAAGTTTAGGAATTTTGATTTCAAAATCTTTACATTTCACAAAAAAATCTGTTTTGAGAATCACCGATAGATCCTCGAGTATATTCAGTTCTATTGGCACAGACATAACTTGTTCTACTCCATGCATTTTCATTTTCCCTTTCAATGTCAATGTGTAAGTACCCATTTTTTTAAAATTTATGTCACCTGAGATACTCCCATTCAAAGTAGCTTTTGGGAATTTTTCCGACTCCATATAGTTTTCATTAAAATGCTCTTGCATTAATGCATTTTTAAAAGTCAGTGATTGAATATTCAAAATATAAGCTATCTCTTTTGTCTCAATATTTAAAATGGCCATACCATCATTCAACGAAGCCTGAATATCTTCAATTGGTGTATAAGAATAAATATGTACGAAACTATTTTTACTCAACATCTTCTGGGCAAACAAACTAGAAAATGACAACAAGAACAGAACTAAAGCAAGTGTTTTTTTCATAAAAATTTAATTTTTTGGTGCACCATTTGCGATCCACATATTTATCTTATCGATTGCACAAGAATCTAAGGTAGCATTTGGAGGCATTTTTAACGGATCAGTAATAGGTTTATTGATTCGGATTGAAAACTCTCCTTGCAGAACAGAGGCTTTGACAACTTCATATCTATCTAGGAGTAAACCTGCAGCAGGGGATGATCCTTGGTGACAGCCAACGCAAAACTGATTAACCAGTGGCTCGATGTCGGCGGACCAAGAAACATTAAGTAAATCACACTCAAATCGATTGTACTTGCTCT
>MDSY01152172.1_pt1 | contig 56495 bp, 45 predicted proteins | sample 811131 | NCBI WGS metagenome assembly MDSY01 (sample SAMN05326643, study PRJNA326480) | marine metagenome | isolation source: seawater | place: Atlantic Ocean: South West | collected 2010 | reverse complement strand
TAGCTGGAATTAAGCAGCTAAAGCGTAGTTATCGTCATTTGCGATTACTGTTTTTCTAGTTTATTAACGAGGTACCTAGAAGCCTCGGTATGCACTATTCTGCTTTGTAACCCACGTCGAAACCTGGTCAGCCCCAAAACAAGTTCTAATTATACTACTTTCCCTTGTTTGTTGCGCTGAGAATCTGTTTCTTCTCCCTACTCCAATCTTTATCCTTCTCTGATTGTCGCTTGTCGTATTGTTTTTTCCCTTTAGCTAAGCCAATTTCGCACTTAATTCTGCCTTTACTGAAATGCATATCGATAGGAACTAAGGTAAATCCTGAGCGCTCAACTTTACCGATTAATTTTACAATTTCGTTATTATTTAGAAGTAATTTCCTGGTTCGGATATTATCAGGATTAATATGAGTTGATGCATTACCCATTGGAGTGATGTGGCATCCTAGTAAAAAAATCTCACCTTTCTGAATAATCACATAAGCCTCTTTAATATTCACACGATTATCTCTGATGGCTTTAACTTCCCAGCCCTCCAGAACAATACCTGCCTCATACCTATCTTCAATGAAATAGTCATGGAAAGCTTTTTTATTTTGAATAATGCTCATTTTAATAGTTGTTATTTAATCGTATAATTGTACTCTAACTATAATATTATCATCCCATGATTACGATCAAAAAAAATGCTTTAGTTTTACACTCAAGAGAGAAAATGTTTAATCTTGTTGATCAGGTTGAAAAATACCCAAGTTTCCTTCCATGGTGCGGAACAAGTAAAGTTTTGGAGCGTACAAATCAGCTCACTCGTGCTTCAATTCAGATTAATTATCATGGTGTCAAACAAGTTTTTACAACAGAAAATAATAAAATTTATCCAGAAAAAATGACTATCAAGTTAATTGATGGTCCGTTCAAGAGTCTTAAGGGTGAATGGCGATTCTTTGAAATTGAAACTGGAGCCTGTAAAATTGAACTTGAACTCCATTATGAGTTTAGTAATATAATACTAGACAAACTTATTTCACCAGTATTTAATATGATTGCAAATACATTTATTGATAATTTTGTAGCAAAAGCAAACAAGGATGAGGGTGCCTAATCATATTTTAGTGGAGGTTTCCTATGCCCTTCCAGAAAAACAACTTATTATTCCAGTCAAAGTAGAAATTGGCTTAACAGTAAAAGATGCCATTGAGCAATCAGGCATCTTAAAAGAATTTGACGGAATTGATTTAAAACATAATCGAGTTGGTATTTTCGGAAAACTAACTACTCTTAACCACATAATTAGACATAAGGATCGAATTGAGATTTATCGTGCTTTAATAGCAGACCCTAAGGAAATTAGACGAAAAAGAGCTGAAGCAGGTAAGGATATAAAAAAAGAAGATTAATTTTTTCAAATTCTATCGATTTTCCTGAAAGTTTTCTGTATAATCCTGTTTTGCGCGAAGAGGAAAGCATATGCGTTTATCAAAACAAGCTCTTACATTTGACGATGTCCTTCTAGTCCCCGCTCACTCGGATGTACTTCCAAAAGATGTTTCACTCAAAACCCAGCTGACTAAAAATATCAGTTTAAATATTCCATTAATTTCTGCCGCAATGGATACAATAACAGAAGCAAATATGGCTATTGCTCTTGCTGAACAAGGTGGGCTAGGAATTATTCATAAAAATATGTCGCCTGAAAGGCAAGCTAATCGAGTAGATAAAGTTAAACGATTTGAATCTGGGATTGTTAACGACCCTATTACTATAGATCCAAATATGTCGGTAGATGATGTTATTAAAATTACTAAAAAATATAAAATTTCTGGACTACCTGTTATTGAAAATAACAAGATAGTCGGGATAGTTACTAATCGTGACTTACGTTTTGAAACAAATTTTACTCAGCCCATAAAAAACTTAATGACTCAGAGAAAAGATCTTGTCACCGTCAAAGAAGGTGAAAGTAAAGACAAGATAATGCGCCTACTTCACCAACATCGAATAGAGCGCCTACTTGTCATTGATGACCAAGATAATCTAAAGGGACTTATAACAGTAAAGGATATTCAAAAATCAACAGATCATCCAAATGCTTGTAAAGATTCAGAAGGAAGGCTAAGGGTTGGCGCAGCTGTTGGTGTTGGTGATGACACAGAAAAAAGAGTGGAATTGTTAGTGCAGCATGGTGTCGATGTAATTATTGTTGATACTGCTCACGGTCACTCTCAAGGGGTACTTAATCGAATTAAATGGATTAAAAAAAACTTCCCTAAAACAGATGTAATTGGGGGCAATATTGCTACTGCAGATGGTGCATTTGCTATGGTTGATCATGGAGCTGATGGTGTAAAAGTTGGTATTGGTCCAGGCTCTATATGTACTACAAGAATTGTTGCTGGTGTCGGTGTTCCTCAAATAACTGCCATAAATGATGTCGCCAAAGCCTTAGCTAAAAATAAAATTCCTTTTATTGCGGATGGTGGCATTCGTTTTTCAGGAGATATAGCAAAAGCTATTGCAGCAGGTGCTCATTCCGTTATGCTTGGAAGTATATTTGCAGGTACTGAAGAGGCTCCAGGGGAGGTTGAACTTTACCAAGGAAGGTCTTATAAATCCTACAGAGGAATGGGGTCAATTGGTGCAATGCAAAAAGGATCTAAAGATCGATATTTTCAAGATTCAGAAAATAATTCAGATAAGTTAGTCCCCGAGGGTATTGAGGGACGTGTGCCCTATAAAGGCACTGTAGTCAATGTAATTCATCAATTAATGGGTGGGTTAAGAGCATCAATGGGTTATGTTGGAGTAAGTAATATTCCTAGAATGCATAAAAAATCTGCTTTTGTTCACATTAGTAATGCCGGAATGAAAGAGTCACATGTTCATGATGTCCAAATTACTAAAGAAGCACCTAATTACAGGGTCGATTGATGCAAAAAATGGTTCTGTTAATTTTAAGAATTAAGCCTCATGGATAAAATTCTTATACTTGATTTTGGATCACAATACACACAGTTAATTGCAAGGCGAATTAGGGAATTAGGTGTTTATTGTGAAATCTTTCCATATGATATTGCTCCTAAAAAAATTATTGATTTTGGTGTAACAGGAATTATACTTTCTGGCGGTCCCAACTCTGTATACGAAGAAGAAACTCCTTCCGCACCTGAAGAAATATTTAAACTTAACACGCCTATTCTTGGTATTTGCTATGGCATGCAAACTATTGTTAAACAATTAGGAGGTACAGTTCAAACCAGCAAAAAACGTGAATTCGGTTATGCAGAAATACGGGCACATGACCACTCAAAATTACTTAATAAGATTCAAGATAGAAATAATGAAAAAGGACACGGTTTAATTGATGTCTGGATGAGTCATGGTGATAAGGTTACCTCACTCCCTTCTGAATTTAATATAATAGCCAGTAATGAATCGACACCTATTGCAGGAATCTCAAATGAAAAAAGAGGTATTTACGGCATTCAATTTCATCCTGAAGTTACCCATACACGGCAAGGGGGACGGATAATTCAACGTTTTGTAATAGATATATGTAAAGCTAAAGCAGATTGGAATATGCCAAATTATGTTGAAACAGCCATTCAAAACATTAAAAAAAAGGTGGGTAAGGACGATGTAATTTTAGGCTTATCTGGTGGGGTGGATTCATCTGTAGCTGCAATGCTTATTCATAGGGCTATAGGAGACCAATTAACTTGTATATTTGTAGATCATGGGCTGCTGAGACTGAATGAAGCAGAGTCAGTAATGCAAACCTTTAATAAAAATTTAGGTGTGAAAGTCATACATATTAATGCTTCAAAGAAATTTATGACTGATCTCAAAGGCATTGATGATCCAGAACAAAAAAGGAAGATTATAGGTAAAGATTTCATTGATGTTTTTCAAGAAGAAGCTAAAAATATACCAAATGCAAAATGGTTAGCTCAGGGAACAATATACCCAGATGTTATTGAATCAGCAGGAGGTAAAACTAAAAAAGCGCACAACATTAAAAGCCACCATAATGTGGGGGGGCTTCCAGATACAATGAACCTAAAACTCCTAGAGCCATTAAGAGAGTTATTTAAAGATGAAGTTAGAGAGTTAGGAATCACTTTGGGACTTAAGAAAGACATGGTCTACAGACACCCTTTTCCCGGACCCGGACTGGGAGTTAGAATTTTAGGTGAAATTAAACAAGAGTTTGCTGATTTACTTCGAAATGCAGATGCTATTTTTATTGAAGAGCTTAAGAGCTCTGGTTGGTATGATAAAACTTCACAAGCTTTTGCAGTATTTCTTCCAGTTAAATCTGTTGGTGTAATGGGTGATGGGCGAACATATGAATATGTCGTTTCTTTAAGAGCCATTATTACAACTGACTTTATGACTGCAAATTGGGCAGAGCTTCCCTATGAATTATTAGGAAAAGTTTCAAATCGAATAATAAATGAAGTTAAAGGCATAAATCGTGTTGTTTATGACATATCAGGTAAACCTCCAGCAACAATTGAGTGGGAGTAAAAATTGGATCCATTAACACAAGGGGCTATAGGCGCAGCTCTGCCTCAATCAGTTAGCAGCAAGAACGTATTATGGTTAATCGGCTTATTAGGCTTTCTTTCTGGAATGGCTCCTGATCTTGATATTTTTATAAGATCAAAAGAAAATCCACTTTTATTTCTGGATTATCATCGACAATTCACACACTCTCTGATATTTATTCCATTTGGTGGCTTTATTTGTGCGACAGTTTTTTATTGGTTAATAGGTAAAAGAAATAAGTTAACATTCAAAGAAACCTGGATTTATTGCACAATAGGTTATGCTACTCATGGATTATTGGATACATGTACAAGTTATGGAACCATGCTCTTATGGCCTTTTAGTAACGAAAGAATAACCTGGAATAATATTTCGATTATTGACCCATTGTTTACAATGCCGATACTTGGATTGATTGTAGCTGCATCAAAAACTTCAAAAAGAATATACTCAACGATAGCAGTGATATGGGCAATAAGTTATTTAAGCCTGGGTCTGTATCTAAATAATAAAGTAATTAAGATAGGAGAGAAAATTGCTGAAGATAGAGGGCATAAATTTCTTAGAATAAATGCAAAACCAAGTTTTGGAAATTTAATTGTATGGAAAATAATTTATGAAACAGAAGACAAATTTTATATCGATGCAGTAAGAGTAGGTCCAAAACAGAAAATATTTACAGGGGAAAGCATAAGAAAAGTAAACCTTAAAAAATCATTCCCTTGGTTAAAAGATACATCACAACAAGCTAAAGATATTGAAAAATTTAAATGGTTTAGTGATGACTATATCGCAATCAACCCATTTAATAAAAATCAAATAATAGATATACGATATTCCCAATTTCCAAATAAAGTTGGAGGCTTGTGGGGGATTGAGTTATCAAAAGAAAAGAATGATAATGAGCATATTAAATGGTATTCAGCTCGACCAAACCCAGCGGAGACTTGGAAAATAATTAATTCAATGATTTATAAAAATTAATGCATATAATCATGACTTTAAAAAAATTATTTAAAGCTAATTATTACATAAATAAACTATTAGATGACCAAAAAAAAGGGAAATAAATGATTACATGCCTAGATCTTGAGGGAGTTTTACTACCAGAAATTTGGATTGAATTTGCTAAAAAAACAAGTATTGAATCTCTTAAACTCACAACTAGGGATATTCCTAATTATGATGAATTAATGCAAGGGAGGATAAACATACTCACTCAGAATAATTTGAAATTAAAAGATATAGAAGATGTAATCTCTTCACTAAAACCATTAGAAGGCGCCCATGATTTTTTAAAATGGCTTAAGTCAGAATTTCAAGTGATAATACTATCTGATACTTTTTATCAATTCTCTCAACCTCTAATGAAGCAACTAGACTTTCCAACCCTATTTTGTCATAACTTAATTACAAATGATGCTGGACAAATAACAGGTTATAAATTAAGACAAAAAAATGGCAAAGCAATGGCAGTGAAAGCTCTCCAAGGACTAAATTTTGATGTAATAGCAGGTGGCGACTCATACAATGACATAGGAATGCTCGAGCAAGCAGATGTTGGTATATTATTCAATCCGCCTAACAGGCTAACTAAAGAATTTCCTCAGTTTAGCGTGGCAACAGATTATAATAAATTTAAACAAGAGTTACTTAATTCAAAACATAAGTTATTAACTAAAGAGCCTTTTAAATGAACAATAAATAAATTTTTAATTCAATTTTGATTAGCCATCAATCAAATAATTTAAATTTATTATTATCAGCATTCATATTTTACCGAGTAAAGATAATTAAATTAAGATTGAGAAATAAGCTAACTTTAACGCTCATTTTGTTACAATATATCAATATTACAGTAGTATAAATAATTGTTTTGTACTAATAATAAATTAATGTTAATTATTAATTTTTTTATATAAATTATTGATATATATAAATATTTATGAGTAGAGCTTTTGTAAAAGAAGATGACCTAGAACATGCTGGTATTGATATTCCAGAAAGGCCTATTAGCTCAGCGGCGAACTATGTAACTCCTTTTGGTTACATTGAATTGGAAAAAAAAATTATTGAATTAGAATCAATGCGGCTAAGCTATATTGATTCTGTAGACGTTAACCTTATTCAAAAAAAAATGAGGGTCGAACGTGATCTTCGTTATTTTGCAAGTAGACTAAATTCAGCGATTTTAATTGATCCAGATAAGCAGCCCAAAGATACGATTTTATTTTCTGCCAAGGTTGATGTTTTAACTGAATCAGAGGAAAATCTCACATTTGAAATTGTTGGTGAAGATGAATCTGATATTCAGAAGCATAAAATAAGTTATACCTCACCTTTAGCAAAATCTCTTATTGGTCAGCGAACTAATGAAGAGGTTATATGGAAAAAACCATCTGGCGATACTATTTTACTTGTCACCAAAATTTATTACGAAAGTAATAAATAATCATTTAATAGAATTAATTAAACAAAGGACGATATAAGTGCTCATTACTAATAGCATCACAATGCAATTTGGCTCAAAGCCACTTTTTGAAGACGTTTCTGTTAAATTTGGCGGTGGAAATCGCTACGGATTAATTGGCGCAAATGGATGTGGAAAATCTACATTTATGAAAATTTTAGCTAATGTTTTGGATTCAACAAGTGGTAACTTATCAATTGAAAAAAATGAAAGAATTGCTTGGCTTAAGCAAGATCAATTTGCATTTGAAGAATTACGTGTCCTTGATACAGTAATGATGGGCCATGAAGAGATGTGGCAAGCAAATGAACAAAAAAATAATTTATACGCAAATCCTGATGCTACTGATGAAGATTACATGCGTGCCGCAGAGCTAGAAACAATCTACGCTGAATATGATGGCTATACAGCTGAAGCAAGAGCAGGAGAGTTATTAAGCGGTCTTGGTATATCAAACGAATTACATGATGGATTAATGAGTGATGTACCCCCAGGGCTTAAACTTAGAGTACTTTTAGCTCAAGTACTTTTTGCTGACCCAGATATTCTACTACTTGATGAACCAACTAATAATCTAGATATTAATACAATTCGCTGGTTAGAAAATACACTCAATAACAGAAACTCAACGATGATTATCATTTCACATGATCGACACTTTCTTAACCAAGTCTGTACTCATACTGCAGATATGGATTATCAGAAATTAACTGTTTACCCAGGTAATTACGATGACTTTATGGCAGCTAGTACTCTTGTTAAATCACAACAGCTAAAAGCAAATGAAAAAGCTAAAGCACAAATAGCTGAGTTGCAAGAATTTGTCAGAAGATTTTCAGCAAATGCATCAAAAGCTAAGCAAGCTACATCTCGTGCGAAACAGATTGATAAAATTAAAGTCGAGGATATGAAGCCATCAAGTCGACAATATCCATTTATAAGGTTTGAGTATAACGATAAAGATAAACTGTATCGGCAAGCCTTAACAGTCAATAAAATGGCACATAAATTTGATGAGCCACTCTATAGTAATGTAAATTTTATGATTGAAGCTGGAGAAAAAGTAGCAATTATTGGTGAAAATGGGATTGGTAAAACAACCTTATTAAAAATAATTGGTAATATTCTTGAACCAGTCGAGGGTTCAATTAAGTGGGCAGAAAAATCAAAAATTGGATATTTTGCTCAAGATCATACAGATGAATTCTCTCAAGATACTTCCGTTTTTGATTGGATGACAGAAAATGGTTCCTCTGATGATGACGATCAATCAATAAGAAGTATTTTAGGTAGATTATTGTTTTCAGGAGAAGACTTTAAAAAGAAAGTTAATGTATTGTCTGGGGGTGAACAAGGGAGAATGCTTTTTGGTAAACTTATGATAGAAAAAAATAATATTTTACTTTTAGATGAACCCACAAATCATATGGATATGGAATCTATTGAATCACTCAATACAGCTTTAGATAAATTCAAGGGAACTGTTTTTTTTGTAACACACGATCGTGAATTTGTTAGCTCTATTGCAACCCGCATTCTAGAGATTAAAAAAGACAAAATTATTGATTTTTCAGGAAATTATGAAGATTATGTGAAATCTCAAGATATTTAGTTAAGCTTCTGTTTTAGATGCTCTTTTTCTTTCATGTTCTACTAAATATCTTTTTCTAATCCTCAATGAGCTAGGAGTTATTTCTACCAATTCATCATCATCAATAAATTCAACTGCATACTCTAGGCTCATCAAAATAGCAGGAACTAAACGAACTGCTTCGTCTGTTCCAGATGACCTAACATTTGTAAGTTGTTTTCCTTTAATCGGATTAACAATTAAATCATTATCACGTGTATGAATACCAATCACCATTCCTTGGTAAAGCTTGTCGCCTGGTTTTACAAACATTTTCCCTCGGTCTTGAAGTTTCCACAAGGCGTAAGCTACCGCGTCGCCACCTTCTGATGAAATTAAGGCCCCATTTCTTCTTCCAGGAATCTCAGCTTTAACTTGATCATAGTTGTCAAAGATATGAGATATCAGACCAGTTCCTCTTGTCATAGTTAAGAACTCTCCTTGAAACCCAATCAACCCTCTAGCTGGAATTCGATATTCTAATCGTGTCCTTCCAAGACCATCTGACTCCATATTTGACAGTTCACCTTTTCGTCTTCCCAGTTCTTCCATCACTGCCCCCTGGGTATCATCTTCTATATCAACTGATAAATTTTCATAAGGCTCACATTTTTTACCGTCTATCTCCCGATATACTACTCTTGGTTTTCCAACTGCAATTTCAAAGCCTTCTCGACGCATATTTTCCAATAAAATAGTTAGATGCAACTCACCCCTGCCTGAAACTCTAAATATGTCTGCATCATCAGTATCATCAACCCGAAGAGCTACATTAACTAAAAGCTCTTTGGTAAGTCGCTCTCGAATCTGACGACTAGTTACAAACTTTCCTTCCTTACCAGCTAAAGGTGATGTATTAACCATAAAGTCCATAGTCAATGTGGGTTCATCTACGGGAATAATTGCTAGGCCTTTTGGATTTTCTGGGTCAGATAATGTTATACCTATTCCAATATCTTCGATTCCTGTAACTATTACTATATCTCCAGCCTGTGCTTCTTGCACAGTAACTTTCTCAAGACCTTTAAATCCAAATACTTCATTAATCTTACCCTGACCAACTCTTTCATCTCCATTCATAATAGCTACTTGAGACCCTGCCCTTAAAACACCATTTTTTATGCGGCCAATCCCCATACGACCCGTATATGTTGAGTAATCTAGCGCAGATATTTGAAATTGAAGGGGAGCTGATGGATCTCCTGATGGTGCATCAACATACTTTAAAATAATGTCAAAAAGTGGATTCATATTAGATGAATCATCATTCTCTTTTAACTTTGCAAATCCATTAATTGCTGAAGCATAAACAACTTGGAAGTCTAATTGTTCGTCCGTAGCACCAAGGTTTGCAAATAAATCAAAGGTTTGATTAATAACCCAATCACATCTTGCACCTTGTCTGTCAATTTTATTGAGAACAACAATAGGCTTTAAACCCAAAGCTAAGGCTTTTTTTGTAACAAATCGGGTTTGAGGCATTGGTCCTTCAACCGCGTCAACAAGAAGAACAACACCATCGACCATCCCTAGTACGCGCTCAACCTCCCCACCAAAATCTGCGTGTCCAGGAGTATCAACGATATTAATATGCGTATCTTCATAAATTACAGCCGTATTTTTAGCAAGTATTGTTATACCTCTTTCTTTCTCCAACTCATTTGAATCCATTACTCTTTCATTAATTTGTTGGTGCTTCCCAAAAGTACCTGATTGCTCAAGAAGTTTATCCACCAAAGTTGTTTTACCATGATCAACATGGGCTATTATTGCTATATTTTTAAGTTTTTTTGTCATGAGGTTATATCAAATTCGTCTGAAGACCGGCGATTTTATCATAGAAACTATGATAAAAAAGTTTTTAGAAATTTTTATTAGGCTTTTTTAATGGTAATTTTAGAAACTGCTGTTTGAGCAATGTTTCTAGCATCGTTAGTATTACTATTTGTAACTAAGGCAACCCCCATCCTCCTCTTCTTAAATGATTCAGGTTTCCCAAATAATCTAATATCGACGTTTGGAAGAGATAAGGCATGTTCCAATCCATCAAAAATAATTGCTTTAGAGTCATGTTGACCATATATAACAGCGCTGGCACCATGACTATGCAAACTTGTATCAACTGGAAGGCCTAAAATTGCTTTAGCATGTAATTCAAACTCTGATTGCTTTTGAGTAGCCATTGTAACCATACCCGTATCATGTGGTCTTGGGCTTACTTCTGAAAACCAAACTTTATCTTTTTTTACGAATAACTCAACCCCATAAATTCCAAGACCACCTAATTGATCTGTAACCTTAGAGGCAATTTCTTGAGATAACTTTAAGGCTTTTTCACTCATTTTTTGAGGCTGCCAACTCTCAATGTAATCTCCATTTTCTTGAGTATGACCTATTGGTTCACAAAACGATGTTTCTATTTCTCCAGCTTTATTTTTTGCTCTAACAGTAAGCAATGTAATTTCATAATCAAAATTTACTTGGCCCTCAATAATCACAACCCCCTGATCTACTCTTCCTGCAGATGCCGCATGATCCCAAGCTTTTTTTATTTGGCTTTCTTCAATAATTCTTGATTGACCTTTGCCGGAAGATGACATTGTAGGCTTTATAAAGCAAGGAAAACCAATGCGTTCGATAATTGATTCCCTAAGCTCTTCATAACTTCTCGCAAAAGCATAAGGTGAAGTTGGTAAGCCTAATGTTTCAGAGGCTAACTTTCTAATCCCTTCCCTGTTCATTGTTAATTCTATAGCTCTTACACTTGGAACAATAGTAATATTCTCATTTAATTCAATTTTACTTAATGTATCTATATTAAGAGCTTCTATTTCTGGGACAATGAAATGAGGTTTTTCCTGCTCGACTATGGAATAAAGAGCTTCAGAGTCAGTCATATCTATTACGTGAGATCGGTGTGCAACTTGGTGTCCAGGTGCATTTTTATAGCGATCTACAGCAATTACTTCAACACCCAATTTTTGTAAAGATATAATGATTTCTTTTCCAAGCTCCCCAGAACCTAATAGCATTACTCTAGTTGCTAAAGGACTAAGTGGTGTTCCAATTTGCATAGCTGCTCTCTTTATAATTACAAAGATATTATAGCAATAGATTAATAATCTAACCTAGGAGAGATTATTTAGAAACTATCTATACTTATAATTAAAAATCTAAACTAAGACTAAAATTAAGAGAACGTCCCATTCCAGGAACTGCAGTACCATTAGATACACCTGTTAACATTGTGGCACCTTGTCCTAAATAACTCCCCCCAAGAGGGTCATCATATTGCTTGTCAAATACATTTCTAACGCCAAAGCTTAGTTGAGCCTGATCATATTTATAGTTAGTCAAAATATTAATTAATACATATCCTGAAGTCTTTATTTCATTCCTAATACTTGAAAAATGATTTTTGTCTTTAACTACAACACTCTCAAAACGATTATTCCATTGACCTAACTCATGATCTAAAGTCCACCTAATATTTAGAGGCATCTGGCGATAAAGATTATCCTTAGTATCATCATTTTCCCCTTTGACATAACTTATCATTCCACTCGTGGATAACTGACCGTATTTAGGAGACATAGTTATAAGCTGATAGGCGCTTAAATCAAATCCATAAATTTTTGCTGATTGATTTTTAAAACTTAAGTTACTAAAACCATCTGATCTTGATGGACATGTTTTTCCAATAACATTGCAAGCTACAGCATCAATATAATTATCAACATAAGTAAAATATGGAGTAGCTCTTAATGAGTAAAATTTCTTACTAAAGTCATGAAAATCAGCAGTAAAGCTAATAGTATGAGATGTTTCTGGATCAAGATTTAAATTTCCAACATATCCATTTCCATCACCATAGGTATTATTCATATTTGCAGCCATAGTCCAGGTTGACCATGTATATCTTTCATATAAATTTGGGCTTCTATTTTTTAAAGCGTATCCCATCTCATAACTTAAAAAATCACTTTGAATAAATTCAGCCAAAAGTGAGATGTCAATATTATGATCAATTTTTGATTTCTTGCTTGCATTAAAGTTATCTGAATCTCTTTGATAATAATGCATCATACTTCCGGAACCGTTACTATCTTGATAGCCATAAACATCACCAGTATTCGACCTAACCTGCCCATACCTTAAGCCAAAAGATGTTAAGAATGAACTATCCCAAGACTTAACCCATTCAGAAAAAATATCAAACCTATCACGAGACCCATTATTAATATTTTGGAAATCATTTGGTTGCATCATGCCACTGGTTCCTGAAGCATTCCACCAATCGTCAAGCTTCTGTGAATGATATTCTGAGCCAAAAGTCAGTAAATCTGAATTGGATAAAAATATATTTGCCTTCATAGTAATACCCAAATTTTTACCATCTGCATTCATTGGCATCCCAGCTGCTGTAGTATAAAAAAACTTCTTATCTGGTCCAAAATTATGTTGATGTTCTGTATTCTCTTGATAAAATCTTGCCTCTAAGCCACCCCAATCGAAAGTACCTTCGTAAGCTAAATTTACTTGATGGCTTTCATTCTTTGTAGAGTCCATCCGTTGATTAGGGAATCCTTGAAACGGAGTATCTTGTTGACTTAATTTTAAGGTTACTAAATCATTACCCTCTTTTATTCCTAAACTTATCATTTGATTGCTAACTTTATAAGCTGATGATCCAACTTCATTACCATCTACCCAGCCCGGAGTTCCTGCTATAGGAGTTCCAGCAGACTTGAATGCGCCGCCTGATTTATAATTATTAGCATCTTCATATGAACCGTTATAATTTATAAACAAACTATCATTAACTAATGTTCCTTCAATACTTCCACCTAAAGTATCGTTATTACTTCTATAAAAGCTTCTGATCTTGCCTTTTGTAATTTGCTCATTATTATTTAAAAAATATGGCTTTACAGAATTAATAATTATCGATCCCCCCAGACTATCTCCTCCCATGCTTACAGGAGTTAATCCAGAAAATACAATTATTTCATTGACTTTACTTGAGTCTATATATGTCAGAGGAGAATTCATATGACTTGCACAAGCTGCTGCTATATCCATACCATCAATTTTTACTTTAATTCGATCATTACTTAGCCCATTAATTACAGGCATACTTGAAGCTCCAGCGTTAGTAGCTGTGTTAACTCCAGAAAAATAGTTTAGTAATGAGCCGCTGTCACTGGAGTAAAGCTTATTGTAATTCAAGTCTTTACTGGTAAGAGTGCCCCCATCAAATATTTGTATTCTTTGACTCTTATAGTCAATTACTTCAATTGCTTTTGGTGAAATAATCAATTCTGCAGATGAATGGATTGAGAATAAAGCCCCAATAATGAATAAAGTATGTCTGTATTGCATAAAACTGTCCTTAAAAATAAATAATAAAAATTTGATTTAAAATCAAATTAAACTTTAAAAAAATTATTTAAATTAAAGGAGGTGCAGTTGGTTTATTATTGGTGAGAAGGTTTACTTCTCTTATGTGAATAACATGATTAAATGTTCTAGCTTTCTTGACATAAAATTTTGGTAACTCAAATTCACCATTGTCTTGAATATTAATTTGAAATGAACTTAAATTACAATATTGACAAATATTTCCATTATGCTGATATTCTTTATTTGATGATTCTTGTTCATTAAAACTTATAATCTTTATCCCATTTACTGAACAAACTACTACTTTATTAGAATCCTCAATATTATTAGGTTGATCGAGAAGAGTTGCTGTTGCCTGGCTAACTAAAGGAAGGAGTGAAAGAAAAATTATAGAAATAATTCCTAGCCAACCAACAATATGCTTATAATTAAAATTTAAAACACTGATATTTTTTAACATATACTAAATATTAGAACTTATAGTTAATTGAAAGCCAACCAGCTTGAGGCGATCCTGGCGCCAAACCTTCACCCCGGAATACTTCTGATCTTGCCGTATTACCCTCACCTGTAAATCCATTCATAAGAAGTCTTCCACCAGTGTAGTAAGTTTTGTCAAAAATATTAATCGCCTTAAGAGAGACTGATAATTTTTCTGTAATTTTATAATCTGCATCCATATTAACTATTGCATATGCAGGGACTTTTCCATCTCCATTTGTCCCACCATGTTCATTATTTTCATTTCCCATCATATATGATTCGGAAAAAGCAATGAGGGATGATCCCATTCTTAAATTAGGAAGTGGCTTATAATTTAATCTAAATTTATAGCTATGTTTAGGGATATTAGCTAAATAATCTCCTTTTTTTACATTAATAATACTATTTTGATTTCCAATATTTTTACCTGCATCTTCTAATGTCTCTAAAGCCTCTTCAACATCATCTTTTGATGATGCGCTATTTAAAGATGTGGATAATGTAGCCAAATCACTATCAGAGTTTCCTGACAAAAGGTCTCTAATACTTTCTCCTAACTCTGTAAGAGCATCTCCACTGAAGAGGTCATCATCATCAAAACCTCCAAAACTGTTTGCAGTTGTAACTCTTGAATCATTTGCATCAGATACAAGAGCTAAATCAGAATTATAAGTAGCATGCATGTATCCGTAAGTGCCTGACCAAGAAAATTTTTCAGTTCCTTCAATACCAAATAAACCCTTACCTCCAATATTAAAATCTAATCCTTGCCTTATTGTTTGACCAATATTTTTAAAATAACCAAGTCCATTTTGTGCATTTGTATTTACAAATTGAAGATCATCATGATTAACGGCCCTGAATATTGCTCCGCTAATATCTAGATTTTTTGTTTGATTTCTAAATCCCCATTCCCACGTTTTTGCAACAACATCGTCAAGTGGAGGATCATCTGCCATTTGGGTTGGTAATGTGCATGCAATTTTTGGATTGGAGCAACCAACCTCGATTGAAGTTGGTGCTCGATTTGACTCTCCATAAGAAGCATAAGTAGAAAATTGCTGGTCGTCTTTATAAGTGATACCGAATGTAGGGTTTATTCTTCCCCAGCTTTGAATTTCAGTAAGAGAGCCTTCACTTTGATCAGCTCTTCTGTCTAAGTTATCTATTTCTTGGTAGTTATAACGTGCGCCACCTGTAATATGCCAATTCTTATTATAAGAAAAAGTATCCACAGCATATAAACCAAAAGTTTTTGTTCTACCTTGAAGGTTTGTGTTTTCCTCTTCTACTCCTGTTCCTTTAACGAGCGATCTGTCGCTATTTAGAGTAGCACCCTCAAATTCACTCTGAACAAAAGAAACTAGTGAAGTTTCCGCAGTAACGCCAATCGTTAAATTATTTTCATGTCCATTAAATTCCTCAGTAAAAGCTAGTTGCGCAGCTACTCCAAACTTGTCTTGTTTTGTGTTTGTTAATCTATTCTCACCCTCCATCTCATCAATTTCATCGTCAGTATAATTAAAAAGAGTTATGGCATTACCGTCTATCGATACTGCACCTCCACTCACAATTGCCAAATTATCTGCGTCTAATTCAATTTCAGCATCTCCGTTCCAGGTATTTCTATCAGATCTTTTCCAATATGCATTTGTGGTAAGAAGTGTTTCGTCATCAAGGAAATGTGAAGCGGATAAATTAATTTTGTTATAAATATTGCCCGTATAATCAGGAACTGTGTTTATACCTGTGTTGTCAGAACCAAGAAGGTATTTTGGAGCTAATCCATTACCAATTAAATTATTATCAGCTACTGTTAGAGAAAGTTCAAATCGAGTTGTTTCATCTTCCCATCCGCCCTTAGAAAAAAATTGGTTAAGATGATTTGGTGAGTGATCCCTCCATCCTTCTTCAGTAGTGTATTGATATCCGACATAAAAATCATGCGCTCCTGAACTGCTACCATGCTCAATTAAACTAATTTGCCTTCCCCATGAACCTCCAGTAAATTCAGCATTTGTACCCTGAAAAGTAGCGCCTGATTTTGTTTGGAAAGCAATAGCGCCACCTAAAGTATTTAGGCCATAAATCGGATTAGAGCCTGGTACCATTTGCACGCCTGAATAAGCAAAACTTGGAAGTGTATCCCATAAAACAACGTCACTAAAAGGTTGATTCTCTCTTACTCCATCAACATATACAGATAATCCTTGTTCATTACCTGCAGTAGATCCAGCAGTGTAACCACGATACCTTATTTCTTGTTGCCAAGGATTTCCTGTTGCTTCATTTACCGTAACCCCCTTAGCATTATTAATTAAATAATCTGCAATCGAAACACCAACCTGCTCCTTCAAAGACTCGATATTTACCTCTTCAACACTACTGGGTAAAATTGTTCTATCAATACCTAATCCTGGAAGAGGTGAAACGGAATAAACATCTATGTTACCTGTGTTTATAACTTCCTCTGCAAAGACCAGATTTGATAAAAAAATTAAACTTACAAGCTTTGATACAGATTTCATCTAAAATTAATACCTACTAAAAATATAAATGCTATTTTACATAAATAATTTCAAATTAAAACAGGAAAATTTCCTAATATCCCCCTGCTTTAGTATGCTTCGAGAAGAGAATCTGAAATTTTATATCGATTAAAAAAGATCTATTAAATTAAATTATTATCTTTGGCTATTTGAAATAAATCGATTGATGTATTTAATTTTAATTTTTGTTTTATTGATGTTTGATAGTTTGCTGCTGTTTTGTAACTAATACTAAGATCAGACGCAATATTTTTTAAATTATTACCTTTTGCTAGTGATTTCAATATTTCTAATTCTTTATCATTAAGTTTACTTAGCTTATCTTCTTCTTTTTTCTCTAATGATTTTTTAATTGATTTTGAAAAAATATTTTCTGAATTAGAAACAGAATAAATAGCATTAATCAAATCATCAGCAATATCGTTCTTTAATATGTAGCCTGTTGCCCCTGCATCCATGACTTTTTTTGCCATAGTGGAATTATCATGCATCGACAAAATTAAAATATTAATTTTCGGGAATTGTTTTTTTATTTGTCGAGTAGATTCTATGCCACCTTTTCCTGGCATAGAAAGATCCATGATGATTACATCTACATTATTTTCTCTTATAAATTTATAAGCAGTTTCTCCATTTCCAAAATCGCCTATAACATCAATATCATGTTGATTTTCAAGAAGTCTCCTTAGTCCAGCTCTGACAATATCATGATCATCAACTAAAACTAATTTGATCATTTAATAACCTTTAAGTTAATATGGATTTCAAAGAATTTTTTATTAATAAAATTAATTTTACCATTCATTTGGTTGACTCGCTCCCTCATGCCGAGCAGTCCAACACCGACTTTTTTACTTATTTTCTTTTTAACCCCATCATTTAAAATTTTAATTTCGATTGTATTTTTATTCTTTAACTTGAAACTAATTCTAATATTTTTTGGGCTTGAATGCTTAGAAATATTTGTAAGTGACTCCTGAATAATCCGATAAATATGTCCTTCATAATTATCTGGCATGCATCCTAATAATTTTTTATCATAAGAATAGTTTAAGGATATTTTAGGATACCTTTTTAACCAATCATTTATTAAATCACTTATTGCAATCTCAAAACCCATCTCATTAAGAATACCTAAACTTAATTTTTTTATAAGCTCTCTAGTTGAAAGCATCATATTTTTTGAAATTATAATAATACTATTCAGTGCTTGGATTCTTGATTCTTCATTTCTATTCTTTTTAATTGAAGCTGCCTCAGCTTGAATTGCAGTCAGTGACTGTCCCAATTCGTCATGTAAATTTCTTGCTAATTCTTTTTTTTCTTGCTCTTGAACATTAATTAGATTTTGACTTAATTTATGAATCTTAATATTACTTTCTTTTAAATTTATAACCATTTTATTAAAATTTTTTCCAATGATATCTAATTCTAGGATATTTGATTTACTTATTCTTGCTTTATAGTCTTCTTTCTCTAACTGTTGAAATCCTCTAATTATAGAATTTATTGGTTTAAGTGTTTGATAAAAAACAATAAGAATCATAGAGTTAACAAATCCAAAAAATAATAAAATTACTAAAAATCCATTTTTTATTTGTTGCCATATCTCAGAATACTCATACATGGGCTCTGGATTAATTAATACATAACCATAATCTTTATCTTCTATATTAATAATAATTTTGTTTGTAGGGAGCGTTGTCGAAAATTCTTCTATTATAGAAATAAACCATTTAGGAGGTATATTTAAGAATGATAAATTTGAGCCTGTTTCATCTCTTAATTGATTATTAGAATCAAAAAATTGTATCTTTAAGTGACGTAATTCATTTAAATTTGCCAATCCCATTCTTTTTTTCTCATTTCGTAGAAGAAAAATTTCTGGGTTTTTTTCTATTGCATTTTCAATTGCAAAAACTGCAAGAGATTGAGTTGATAATATTTCTTGTCTTACATTCTTTTGGGTAGAAGCAATGATCAAAATAATACCAATTAAAACTGAAATCATAAGTAATGAATTAATATAAATAAGTAATCTATATTTAAGACTCATAATTAACCTATTAAATTATTTTTTCCAATTAACTTCCCATCCAACCTCATTTTCTTTTGCTTGGAAAGCGTAATGAATACCAAAATTAGGAACTATAACAAGCTGATCTTCTGAAAAGAACAACGGAATATCTTCCCTTTCCCACGGTGGAATTCTTGAATTTTGGAGCAAGTACTTGAGTGTTCGTGTTGGTTGATTCACTTTTGGCTTAAATCTTTCGCCACCAATTCTATTTTGTATTCTTAATGCGCCAGCGGTTATTTTTAAAAGAATAGTTCCGTTACCTTTTTTCTTTTTAAATAAAATACGTGAATTATCTGGCAGATTTAATTCACTTTCACCCTGCCATATTATTTCGTACGGAATATTTTTATCCTTTTTTTCTACTAAAAAAATCTGATCCTGATATTGCCTGATAGTCATTAATGGTGAAATATTTATATTGATCATTGAATCTTTTTTTACACGAATTATTTGATTAAATAATTCATTTAAAGTTTTTTTATTTGGCATAGGCTGATTATTCCGAGCCAGCCACCATCGAATAAGGTTTAAAACTCTTTCCTTAGGAATTTCCTGAAGCATAGATAAAGACAATACAGTATGATTATCTGACAAAAACTTTTTTGCATCATCTTTTGCAATTGTTTCATTTAAATTTAAGCCCTCTGCAATATTATCTGCCGATCGGCTGATTGTTTGACTTATATTTGGGTATCTTGTTTGTATTAATGGTAAAACTTTTTGTCTCAAAAAATTTCTATCAAAATTTAAGTTATTATTACTCTCATCATCTATAAATTCTATCCCAAAAACTTTTGCAAACTCTTTAATTTTTTCTTTTTTTATTCTTAAAAAAGGACGCCAAATTTTTTTTTCACCGTCATATAATTGCATCGAGGCAAGACCCTTCAGCCCACTACCTCTGAATAACTGTAGCAATAAAGTTTCTGCCTGATCATCTTGATGATGTGCTAATGCTAAAACTCCTTTCTGGTGATCTTTAAAGATTTCGTAGCGCTTCTTTCTTGCAGCTCCCTCAACACCCATTTTAAGATCTTTAGAAATATCGATTTCTTTTGAAATAAAATTAATTTTTAATGCTTTACACTGCTTCTTACAAAAATTTTGCCAAGTTAAAGCATTCTTACTTAGGTTGTGATTAATATGGATAGCGTTAATTGTTAATTTAATATCATTTCGAAGGGTGCTGAGTATATGAAGTAATACCATAGAATCGACACCTCCACTTAGGCCAATATCAAAGACTAATGGTTTTTTTGTTCCAGTAAAATGTAATTTGAATAACTCCGATACTTCTAAAAAAAGCTCACTTTTATTTTTCGACATCTTTAAATTTTCCAAAAGCCATGAGTCGTTCATACCTATCTTCCAAAATTAAGTCTATAGATATTTTTTTTAGCCTATTTAATTCTTTTTTAAGAGGAGCTTCAACATTTTTCATTGTCCTTTCAATATCTCTATGTGCGCCACCTAAAGGTTCAGGAATGATTTGATCTGTGAGGCCTAGTTTTTTTAATCTTATTGCAGTGATACCTAATGTTTCAGCAGCCGTAGATGCCATTTCAGGTTTTTTCCATAGAATAGATGCGCACCCTTCTGGAGAAATGACTGAATAAGTTGCAAATTGCAACATCATTAAATGATCAACAACACCCAGAGCCAAGGCGCCACCTGATCCTCCTTCACCAATAATAATTCCGATGATAGGAGTTTTTAACTCGGACATAGTATATAAATTTCTCGCTATTGCCTCTGATTGCCCTCTTTCTTCAGCGCCAATTCCGGGGTATGCACCGGGTGTATCAATTAAAGTAATAACTGGCAAAGAAAATTTTTCAGCAAGTTTGAAAAGTCTTAAAGCTTTTCTGTAGCCTTCCGGCCGTGGCATACCAAAATTACGATATTGCCTTTCTTTGACGTCTCGTCCTTTTTGATGACCAATGACAACTACTGATTCACCATCAAATTTTGCTAAACCGCCAATAATAGCCGGATCATCAGCAAACATTCTATCTCCATGAAGTTCATTAAAGTCTGTAAAAATAGAATTTATATAATCAAGTGTATAAGGTCTTTGAGGATGTCTTGAAACTTGTGAAACTTCCCATGCAGTCAAATTATCATATATGTCATGCTGAAGACTATCTAATTTTTCTTCTAACTGTTTTAGTTCTCGAGTGATATCCAGGGATGGATGATCGTTGTGAGCAGCTTGAAGACTATGAATTTTTGTCTCTAAACTTTCAATGGGTTTTTCAAATTCTAAATAAGTTCGCTTAATCAAAATATTTATTGTTAAATAATTACTGGGGACTAATTATAAAGTATTTTTACATTATCATCTTGAAACGATTCAACTAATCCGGAAATTAAATCTTCATGAAGAGCAACCTCCCATTCAGGCCCTAATAAAAGCTCAACTTTTCCTTCCTGATTTTGATACTCAACTTTTACACGGCATTTCTTGATCTCATGACCAAAACTTCCGTTACAGTATGGTTTTAGTAATCTTTTTAAATCCTCTGCACTGCTTTTATTGTTAAGTGAAATTCTTAATAATTGAGCTTTTGAACTTTGAATTGTAATTAATTCAAAAATCTTTGCAGCAAGCATGCTATTGCCACCTGTAAACTCATCCAACTGAACCCGTCCTTCTACAAAAATTAATTTATCTTCTTTTATTAGCTCATAATATTCATTCAATATCTTACTTCCAACAAACATATCAATGCGCCCTTCTCCATCATCTAAAGTAACAATAGCAATTTTACCTCTAGCTGTTAGCTTGAATTTAACTGCAGCAATAATACCTGCAATCAAACATGAGGATGGTCGTGGGACAAGGGCTTTTAAGTTATTTGGAATAAATTCTCTAATCATTTTTCGATAATGACTAAATGGGTGTCCACTATAATAAAAGCCAAGCGCTACCTTTTCCTGAGAAAATTTTGTTCGCTCATCCCAAGAATCTTTTAGAATAAGATTAATTTCCTTACTTTCAGATTCTCCAAATAAACCTTCTTGTTTACTGTTTCTGTCTGCTTGATCTGCTACTTTTATTGCTAAATCTACACTTGCCAATAAAGATGATCTATTTTTTTCAATCATATCAAAAGCTCCTGCACGAATCAAAGACTCAATTGCTTTACGATTTACTTTTGTTAAATTAAGTCTGCAAGTAAAATCAAATAAAGAAATAAAATCACCATTCTCATTCCTTTCTTCCAATATAATTTCAATTGCACTAAGACCAGTTCCTTTAATTGCACCTAGCCCAAATAAAATCTGGCTTGAATTTAAAGATATAAACTTATATTCACTTTGATTAATGTCAGGTGGTAACAACTCAATTTTGTTTAACCTGCAATCATCAAATAGCAAGTGGACATTATCTGTATTATTCATATCAGCTGACATAGATGCAGCTATGAAAGCTGATGGATAATGTGCTTTTAAAAACCCAGTTTGATATGCAATTTTTGCATACGCGGCTGCATGTGATTTATTAAAACCATACCCAGCAAATTTTTCTAATAAATCAAATAAATCACCAGCTTGCCTCTCATTAAGGTTATTTTTAATTGCACCAGAAATAAAGTCAGCTCTTTGAGCATCCATTTCCTCAACCTTCTTTTTACCCATTGCTCGCCTTAAAAGATCTGCACTCCCTAGACTATATCCAGCAACAGTTTGTGCAATTTGCATTACTTGTTCTTGATAAACAGCAATTCCATATGTTTCTTTCAAGATAGATTTTGTAGATGGATGTGGGTAAGTTACTGCTTGTTGACCGTGCTTTCTTTCACAAAAATCAGGAATTAAATCCATAGGGCCGGGCCTATAAAGTGCCACTAAAGCAATGATGTCCTCAAAACAATCTGGCTTTGCTTTTTTAAGCATATCTTTCATGCCCTTTGATTCCAATTGAAATACAGCTGTTGTATTTGAAGACTTAAGTAAGTCATAAGTTAATTCATCGTCGAGCGGAATAGTTTCTAAATCTAAATCAGATAATTTTTCTTTTTGCCTAACATTATTCGCGTTTTGAACTGCCATTGAAAGAATAGTTAGTGTCCTTAATCCAAGGAAATCGAATTTTACTAGCCCAAGCAATTCAACATCATCTTTATCAAATTGGCTAATAATATTTTCACCATTAGGTTGGCAATAAATAGGTGAAAATTTAGATATTTCAGTTGGTGCGATAAGAACACCTCCTGCATGCATACTTACGTTTCTTACTAGTCCCTCTAACTTGAGAGCAAGATCAAACAACTCTTTAACCTCTTCTTCTTTAGCAATTCTTTCTTTAATTTGTGATTCTTTTTTAATTGCTTCGGTTAAAGTTATTCCTAGATCAGGAGGTACAAGTTTTGCAATGCTATCTACAAAAAGATAAGGTAAATCTAGAGCTCTTCCAACATCTCTAATAGCTGCTTTAGCAGCCATAGTACCAAATGTAGCAATCTGAGAGACTGAATTAGAGCCATATTTTTGTTTCACATAATCAATAACACGATCACGACCCTCTTGACAAAAATCAATATCAAAATCAGGCATTGAAACTCTGTCAGGATTTAGAAATCTCTCAAAAAGTAAATTATATTCTAATGGATCAAGATCAGTGATTCCTAAACTAAAGGCAACTACTGAGCCTGCTCCCGAACCTCTTCCTGGTCCAACTGGTATTTTATTTTTCTTTGACCAACTTATAAAATCGGCAACAATCAAAAAATACCCAGCATACCCCATTTGATTAATCACATTTGTTTCAAAATTTAAGCGCTCGTTATATCTAGGAAATTGCTCATCATATTCGATCTTACTTTTATATAAGTACTCAAGCCTTTTTTTAAGCCCGGATTGAGCTTCAGTAAGTAAAAAATCTTCAATTTTTAGGGAATCTGGAACTGGAAAATCAGGCAGATAAGTCTCACCTAAATGAAACTTGAAATTACAACGCTTGGCGATTTCGACTGAATTTTTTAATGCAGAAGGAATATCATCAAACAAATTCTGCATATCTTTAGTGTCTTTAAAATACTGTTGTGACGAAAAAAGCTTAGGTCTTCTTTTATCTGCTAATACATAGCCTTCAGCAATACATGTTTTTGCTTCATGCGCCATAAAGTCATCTTCGTCCATGTATTGAATTGGATGGGTCGCAACAACTGGAATATCATTATTAACTGCAAAATATAATGCTTGCTGAATATATTTTTCTTGATTAATTTTAAGCTTTCCATCTTCATGTCTTTGAATTTCAATATAAAACCGATCACCAAAACTAGCTTTCCATTTCAATAATGATTGCTTAGCTTGATTAAGCTTGTCTTGAAGGATATATTGCCCCACCTCTCCTCTAACCGCTCCGGAGAGGACGATAATATCTTCATTAAATTCATCGAGTAACCAAGAAGCTTTTACTTCTGCTCTATTCCGGTATTGATTTTCAAGGTATGCTTTTGAAAGTATTTTTGATAAGTTTAAATAACCTTTCTGAGACTGACACAGTAATAAAAGGCGATATGGTTGATCACGATTAGATTCGTTCTCTAACCAAACATCGGAACCAATAATAGGTTTTATCTTTTTTGAAGTAGCAGCTTTATAAAACTTAACGGCACCAAATACATTACTTAAATCAGTTAAAGCAATTGCACGCATCGAATTTTCTGAGGCTTTTTCAACATAATCATTAATTCTTACAATGCCATCAGTGATTGAGTACTCACTATGACATCTCAAATGTACGAATTCATTTTTTTTTGATTCTTGCATATTATTTTTATTTTACCTTAGAAGCTTTGGTAGAATGAGTGTAAATTTAAAAATTGAATATTTTTTTAATAGTTTAAGGAGAGTCAGTATGAGCCAAGTAACAGTTAAGGGTGGTCCAGTTAGTATAGGAGGTTCATTTCCAAGCACTGGAGAAACAGTAAAAGATTTTAATCTAGCAAATAATAAACGAGAAGATGTGAATTTAGCTTCTTTTGGTGATCAAAGAAAAATACTTAATATTTTTCCGAGTATTGACACACCTACCTGCGCGCTATCGGTTAAAAGATTCAATGATGAAGCAGCTAATCTTGAAAATACCGTTGTTTTGTGTATTTCTGCAGACCTACCATTTGCTCAAAAAAGATTTTGTGGTTCTGAGGGAACTGATAATGTTCAAACATTATCTGCTTTTAGAAATATAGAAAAGTTTGCTACTGACTATGGTGTAGCTATAATGGATTCAAGCCTTCAAGGCCTTACAACTAGAGCTGTAATTGTATTAGATGAAGCAAATGAAGTTATACACAGTGAATTAGTTGCGGAAATTACTGAAGAACCTAATTATGATATGGCGCTAAAGTCTCTTAAATAAATCTAAAAAAAAAGAAAATAAATTTATTTACGGTTACTCCCTTTGACCATCATAATTTCAAAAAGCCTACAATCTAAAGCGCCATTATAAAGTGGCGTTTTTTTTGATGGAGCTAATCTCATAAGCTTTGGCATTCTTAAATCATTAGTTAAAAAATAAGTCCTCCATCCAGCAAACTTCTGTTTTAATATAGTTGCCCAAATCGGATAAGTTGAATTCAATTCAATGTCTTCACCTATTCTCTCTCCATAAGGTGGATTAGTAATCAAAATATTTTCACTTTCACTTAAAGGGGGTTCAATTTCTGTAAAATTTTTGCAACTCAATTGAACAACTTCGGCAAGCCCTGCTTCCTCTAAATTTGTCTTAGCAACTCTAATTGAACGCAAGTCAATATCTGATCCATAAATTTTAGCAAAACTTATTGGTTTAACTTTAGCTTTATATTCAGTTTTTAATTTACTAAAAAGATTTGAATCAAAGTTTTTCCAGTGCTCAAAACCAAAACTTCTTTTAAGACCCGGTATTTGATTTTGAGCAATCATTGCTGCTTCGATTAAAAAAGTACCGCTTCCACACATTGGATCAAGAAGAACGTTACCTGGAGTCCAACCTGATAAACCAATAATACCTGCAGCGAGATTTTCCCTCAAGGGAGCTACAACGCTTGATTTCCTGAAGCCTCTTTGATAAAGAGGTTTTCCAGAAGTATCAAGATAAAGTTGATACTCATTTTTTTCTAAATACAAATGAATCCTCACATTAGGCTCTCTAATGTCGACATCTGGACGACTATCGACCTCTTTTCTAAATTGATCGCATACAGCGTCTTTTATTCTTAAAGTCATAAAATCTATACTTTTAAGGGGGCACTTAACACCCGTGGTACTCAACTTAATGCTCTTTGAAACATCAAATAAACTTGTCCATTTAATAGATAATGCAGAATTATAAAGATCTTCTTCGCTCTCATACTCCCCCTTCTTTAAGCGAAATAAAATTCTAGTTGCAATTCGACTTTCTAAATTAGCTCTATACATCGTCTCCAAGGACCCAGAAAAACTTACTCCTCCATCAACTTCAATTATAGATACAGCTTTTATCTTCTTAAGTTCATCGCTAAGAATTTTTTCTAAACCTCTTGGGCAAGATGCAAAGTAATCAAATTTCAAAATTATTCCCTATTAAATAATACATTATCGGATGGGTGTACAGAACTATTTTCCACCAAACGGTCGAAATATAACATTAATTCAAGGTTAAACTTTTTTTCTAACGATTTTAATTTTTTCATTAGTGCATTTTCTTTTAGCGATGGTAATAGGTAATTAAATCCAAATACGATTACATTACCTGGCTTATCTGACTGCACATAAAGAACTTGCTGATCAAATACATTCATAATTCGGTTAATATAAATTGGAGTTTTAGGGTCTGATCCCCACAAGTTAATTACAAAAATACCTTCATTAGAAAGTATATTTTTGCAATTTTCAAAATATTCAAGAGTACAAAACACTTCAGGCAAGCCATACTCTTCAAACGCATCTGACAAAAGCAAATCATACTTAGAGTCGGTTGATTTAACATAATTAATTCCATCTCCTTTAATTATTTTAAATCTAGATGACTCTTTTGGTAATTTAAAGTAATGCTTTGCAATTTTTATTACCTGAGGATTAATTTCTAAAATTATTAACTTAGATTTAGGAAATACTCTATAAAAAAATTTTTGCATAGTTCCGCCACCCAAACCAATAAATAAGATTTCTAAAGGTTTGTTTAAAAATAGGCTAACTAAAGCCATGGCAACGGTATAATCGAGCTCCAATGAAGCTGGATTATTTATTTTCATTGAGCTTTGTATTGTAACTGATCCTATATGCATAGATCTAATACCATTAGCTTCACTTACCTCTACAGGAGTATTCTCAAACAATAAGTCATCATTTAAATTGAAAGATGATAATTTATTAATAAATTCTTTAAAATATTTCATACTTTTACTGCCTTTATATTTTTTCAATTAATTAAAGTAATCCAATTTTTATCAAGACGCTTTATTGATACTGGATAAGGAGTTTTTAATTCTTGGGCAAAAAGAGATACGCGCAATTCCTGTAATTGCCATTGAAACTCTATAAAACCTTTAGGTACATCTAGATCATCATCAACGTATTCTGCAACTTTTTCAATCCATTTTTGTTGCATCCGATTTATTTGAATACTTAGATTTTGATCAATAATTTTACGTTGGTTAAATTTTTCAATGCGAACTTTTAAGGCCAATAAATACCTTGGATAATGTATTAAATTTTTAAAAATAAATAAAGGGGGCTCATAAGGTGGCAATAAAATCTCTAACTGCTCATCTACATCATCCAACAAAAATTTTGGTAATAATTTATTTTTATCTAGAAATAAAGAAATTTGCTGATAAACTTTTGCCACATCTGTCAATATTTCCAAAAGCTCAATAATAGACTTACCTATTCTACCTTTTGAGAATACTACTAATTCATCAAATGATTTTTTAGTTCGAGGAATTGGCTTATCCCAATTCATTGATTCATTAATGATAACGTCAATAAGATTTTGTTGAAGGTAATTAGGCTCAATAAATGTTTTTAAAAGAAGAGAGGGATTATTAAATTGAGGAGAATTTTTTTTAAAAGACTTAATACGGTCTTTGTTTTGAAATTTTAATAAAGCCTTTACTCCAATCAGATGAAGTTTTTCTGATTCATTAGGATCATCTAAAACTTTTAAATCAACAGTGTTACCTCGGTCAATAAGTGCTGGAAAACCAATAATTTTTTCTTCATTCCAAATTGATTCGACACTTTTAGGGATATCAAAATTTGGCCAGTAGATCAGATTTTTACTCTCAATTTCAAATCTAACCTCCTCAATCACTTCAACTACCATCTCTTTGTTTTTTTTCTGAAGTAAAGTAAGACTTTTTGATGAATCAATTTCTAAACCATCTTCATTTGTAATTAAATAATTAACCTTAAGGTGCTCTGGAAGTAGCTCTATTTGTTTTTTATCAATCCTAAAATTACTGTTAGTTTTTTTTCTAATAAACTCAGTTAAAGACTCATTAAATCTATTTTCAATATTAGATTCTGATAAAAACTCGGTGACTATTTGCGATGCTGGTACTAATTGAGACCTTATTGCTTTAGGTAAATTTTTTATAATTGTTGTTACTTTTTCTCGAATCATACCCGGAACCAACCAATCAAAAGATTCAGGTTTAATTTGACTTAAAATTGAGTAAGAAAAAGACACGGTTAACCCATCATTTGGATGATTTGGTTCAAAACGATAGTTAAAATTTATCTGGCTATTATTTAAATTGATAAAGTCTGGATATTGAATTTCATCTATTCTATTTGCACTTTTTTGCATTAAGAACTCTTTGTTTAAAAATAAATATTTAGGATCTTTTTTTTCAATACCCTTTCTCCAAAACTCAAATCCTGAACCATTAACCAACTCTTTACCTATTTTATTATCATAAAATTCGTAAAGAACATCTTTGTTTATTAAAATATCTTGACGACGAGATTTATGCTCTAACTTTTGTACTTCATCAATTAGCATCAAATTATGTTGCCAAAAATCAGCGTTAGTTTCATAATCCATCTCAACTAAACCTTGTCGGATAAAAATTTGCCTAGACTCATTAATATTAATAGATCCATAGTGAATTGTTTTAGATGGGTTAATAATTAACCCATAAAGCAAAGTTTTTTGAGTAGCATTCACACGAGCTAATTTTTTATCCCACCTAGGATTACTATATTCATAATCAACTAAATGAGATGCTAATTTTTCAACCCAAGAAATATCAATTTTTGCTATACATTGTGCGTAAAGTTTCCCAGTATCGAGTATCTCTGCTGCCATAATCCATTTATAATTTTTATTACGAAATAGTTTTGGGCCAATCAAAAATTTTATACTGCGAGTACCTTGATAGTAATATTCATCTATAATTTTAAAGCCAATATTCCCCAACAAACCTGAAAGCAGCGAAACATGAATCTGCTCATATGTTGCATTTTTCTCACTAATATTGAATCCAAATTCTTTAATCATTTCTGATAATTGCTTATGAAGCTCCTGCCATTCTCGCATTCGAGTAAAAGATAAGAAGTATTTTTGACAAAAATTTCTTAAGGTCTTACTATTTTGTGATTGTTTTTCACTTTTTAAAAGCTTCCATAATTTCAAAAAACATAAAAAACCTGATTCTGAGTCATGAAAAAGAAGATGAGCTTGATCTGCTTTTTCAGCTTTATCGAAAGGCCTTTCTTTAGGGTCAGAAATACTTAAAGCACTTATTACAACTAGTATTTCCTTCAAACAATTTTGTTTTTTTGCCTCTAGCAATATTCGACCTAATGATGGGTCAAGTGGAAGTTTTGAGAGCCTAATTCCTAATGGTAAAATTTTAAAATCTTTATCAACAGCATTTAATTCATACAATAACTGATACCCGTCTTGAATAAATTTTTGAATTGGTGGTTGCAAAAATGGAAACTCTCCAACAGGTCCTAATTTTAACGAAGCCATTTTAAGAATAACTGAAGCTAGCGATGTTCGCATAATCTCAGGATCTGTAAATTCTGATCGATTTTCAAAATCATCCTCCTCATACAATCGAATACAAACTCCTGGTGCAATCCTACCGCATCTACCTGCTCTTTGATTAGCTGATGCTTTTGAGATTTTTTCAATATGTAATTGCTCTATTTTAAGTCGCGGACTATATCTGATGATTCTCGCAAGACCAGTATCAATTACAAATTTTATTCCTGGAACAGTTAGTGAGGTTTCTGCAATATTTGTTGATAAAATAATTCTTCTAACATTACTAGTTTGAAAAATTTTTTGTTGTTCCTTAACTGGTAATCTTGAAAATAAAGGAAGAACGTCAAAATTATCTTTTAACTGATCAACTAAAAATCTTTTAATATCATGAATATCTCTTTCACCAGGTAAAAATATTAAAATATCTCCCTTTTCTTTAGATACAAATTGGATTGAGGATAAAATAGCTTCTTCAATACTTTCTTTAATTTCATCGTTAGTTATTTGGAGGGGACGGTATACAGTTTCAACTGGATAAGTTCTTCCTGACACTTTAATAATTGGTGAATCATTAAAATGAGATGAAAATTTATCAACATCTATAGTTGCACTAGTAATAATTAGTTTTAGGTCAGGTCGCTTTGGTAGTAAATTTTTAAGGTAGCCTAGCAAAAAATCTATATTAAGACTTCTTTCATGTGCTTCATCAATTATGATTGTGTCATATTGCTCGAGTAATATATCGTTTTGGGTTTCAGCTAATAAAATACCATCAGTCATGACTTTAATAGAAGACTGTTTAGAAGTTTTATCAGTAAACCTTACTTTAAACCCTACCAAGCCTCCAACAGGTGTTTTTAGTTCCTCAGAAATTCTAGTAGCGACTGAACGTGCTGCTATTCTTCTAGGCTGCGTATGACCGATAATTTTTTTCTGACCTCGTCCTAAAGCTAAACATATTTTTGGTAATTGGGTTGTTTTACCTGATCCGGTTTCTCCGCAAATAATGGTGACCTGATTTTTTTTTATCGCTAACTTAATATCATTAGCTCTTTGACTGACAGGAAGGTCAGATGGAAATTGAATATTTGAAGGAATATTTTTTAGCATTTAGTAATAATTAATCTTATTTAATATTTTCTGTTAAATTGAAAATCTAAATTTCAATTCTTGTAAACTAAACTCATTAAGAATTTTATCAATTCTATCTAATGCATTGCCTTTTTTAGGGCCAATAAATTCTGCAAAAATTAATTCATTTTTCATAGAATGTTCCCAGCCAACGAGTTCTGTCACACTAACCTTATAGCCCTGAGATTCTAAAAAAAGACAACGTAAAACATTGGTTAAATGGCTTCCCATTTCTCGAGTGTGTATGCCATGCCTCCACAATTCTGATAAAGGTTTTTTCAAAGCGTTAGTTTTATTTTTTGTTAAATACTTTGATAATTCGGCCTGACAACATGGTACCAAAAACATATATTTGGCTTTTTTAGACAAACCAAAAGAAATTGCGTCATCTGTAGCTGTATCACATGCGTGAAGTGCGGTAATCATATCAACAGAATCTGGAACAATATCTTGGGACTCTTTGATACTTGAAGAAATAAAAGACATATTTTTAAAGTTTAACTTTTTAGCTAATTGCTTAGATTTTTCAACTAATTGGCCTCTAGATTCAATACCAATAACTTTTCCCAGCGTTGTCTTTATAAATAAATCATATAAAATAAAACCTAAATATGATTTACCACTCCCATGGTCAACAATGACAAACTGCTTATCATCATCATTAATAGTTTTAAGGACTGGCTCAATAAAGTTATATAAATGATAAACTTGTTTTAATTTTCTTCGTGAGTCCTGATTTATTTTTCCATCACGAGTTAAAATATGTAGTGACTTTAATAGTTCTATCGATTGTTGAGGTTTAATTTCTTCAATTATTTGCATAGTATTAGTTTACCTCAATCTTTATTGAGCTATACCTTTAAAGTAATGCATTTAAAATTTTAGGATAAGAAAAATGAGTATTCAGTGGTACCCAGGACATATGACTAAAGCCCTTAAAAAAGCTGAAGAAGCAATGGAGTTCAATGATTTAGTTATTGAGGTTTTAGATGCAAGAATTCCTGGTAGCTCAATCAATCCATTAATAGAATCACTTCGCTCATCAAGACAAAGGCCTCACCTAAAGATACTAAACAAATCTGACCTTGCTGATCCGACTATTACTGAAAAATGGCTTAAGTACTTTAACCAACTGCCTAAAACTAAAGCTATAAGTCTTTCGGCAAAAAATTCGAAAGAAGTAAAAAAAGCTTTACGTTATTGCGAGGAGATTGTCCCTCATAGAAACAGCCCCATTAAACCATTGAGAATGTTAATTATGGGTGTGCCAAACGTCGGTAAATCCACAATCATAAATATACTTAAGAATAAAAAAATAGCAAAAGTTGGAAACGTTCCAGCTGTTACAAAAAATCAGCAAAGAATTGATATTAATGAAAAAATGATTTTAACAGACACGCCTGGAATGATGTGGCCTAAAATTGATAACGAGCTTGATGGAATTTTTCTTGCAGCCTCACATACGATTGGTATTAATGCGTATGATGAAATAGAAATAGCGCTAGGTTTATTTGATGTTATTAAGGAACTATATCCAAACTCTATTACCAGTAACTATAAAATAGGTCAGCCCTTTCCTCAAGATGAAAAATTCCTAGCATCAATTGCAAAGCAAAGAGGCTTCATTATCAAAGGAGGTCAACTTGATATACAAAAAGCAGCAATTGTTTTTATTAATGATTATCGACAAGGAATACTAGGAAGAGTGAGTCTAGAGACGCCAGAATCAAGAAGTGTAAGGTTTCAAAGTAAGCTTAAATAAATATTAATCTTTTAGTATCCAAGTTGCTTTTGTCAACGCATTTCGAGTTGGGACACAGCCGTATTTTTGAAATACTTGCTTTACAATTAAATTATCCTTTGAGGAATGCCATGTTTCAACCACTATTTCACCAACATTGCCAGTTTTTATTGGGCAGTTTTGAGAGAATCCTGTTGGCCTAATACCCCTTAAAATTGAATAGATTGAGTCTATTTTTTTTTGATCAATTAATAGTTTCTCACTACTTATAATTTCAAATTTAAAAATCCAATTCGGATCGCCAAAGTGTGGTTGACGAGTATCATTCAGCTTAATTAAGCTTGAAGAGTAACCTATAGGGTAATTATTTAAATTAATATAAGGAGCAAAAATTGAATATCCCTGTGGTTGCTTATTATTTTTAATGTCGTATATTACAAGACCCCTATGTAAATCGTCCTCTACAGAAAAATTATCATTACCCCAATCAGCTTTTATGTTGACTGTTGCTAACTCGTACTCTTTATTTTCTTTATTTATTTTTTGAATTTTAATAGTTCCTGACTTTTCAAGATCTCCTCTTAAACCTTCTACTTTATAGTCATAGATTCGTATATCATCGGCTAAAGAAAAAACAGGAATGAACAGTAATACCAAAAGAAAATTTTTCATACTAAGACCTCAATAAAAAAACAAAAACGTATTTTAATTATAATTTAAAGAAAGAGAATATCAATTTTTAATAAATTGGTTGATATTCAAACATCCTTTATCCTCTAAACATGGCCAATCTGACTTAGGTCCACATGAATTTAATGTAATATTAGATTCTCTTAAACAGTATTTTTCACCATTAATTAACTTAGTTTCCAAGCATGTAAAATTTGCTGAAATTAAGTTTGATAGATCATTTTTTTCTACGGTTAAAGTAATATTCTCTGAATGACTTAAAGGCGAAAAAAATAATAACAGGACTACATTGAATATTTTCATGAAAGAAATTTTTATTTATTTAAACCTAAAATGATACGATACCATCTTTAAACATATAAAATACTGTTATGAAAGTAAGTAGAAAAAAAAATGAACCTACTAAATTATCAATAGTGATTTCAATTCATAATGAAGAAGGTCAGTTAGCTGAATGCTTAAGTAAGCTTAATTTTGGAGATGAGCTAGTAGTTGTGCTTGATAAATGTACAGATCAATCTAAAAAGATTGCAAAGACATTTACTAATCGTATTATTGAAGGTACCTGGGATATCGAAGGTCAGAGGAGGAACGCAGCAATTAAAGCTTGCAAAGGTAAATGGATTTTTGAGATAGATGCGGATGAAAGAGTGCCGGCTTTATTAGCACAAGAAATAAAAGAAACTGTTAATTCAACCAAATATGATTGGCATACTATTCCTGTTGATAATTATGTTGGCAATCATCTAGTTAGGTATGGCTGGGGGGCTTATTTTGGTAGAAGCCAATATCCAGGCCTATTTAAAAGAGGATCAAAAAAATGGGGAAACCAAAGAGTCCATCCTCAATTAACATTCAAAGGATTAAAGGGTCACACTTTAACAAACAGAATTGATCATTACGTTGATCGGGATATTTCTGACATGATAAAAAGGTTAGATTCATATACTACTGCTAGGGCTATAGACATAAGAAAAAATAATGATGGAGGGACTTTTGGTCATAATATTAAGCGAATTTTTTCTAGATCCTGGAAATGCTACGTTTTGCGTAAAGGCTATAAAGAGGGAAAGTATGGTTTTCTCATAGCATTATTTGCCGGGCTGTATCCCTTACTATCTTTTTTGAAAGCAAAACTCGAAAAAAAGTAATGTCTAAAATTATATTAGCAGATGATGGAATCACTTTTGATGGAGATACTTTATCAAATGGGCCATTAGGAGGAGCTGAGACTGCATTTATTTCTCTCGCAGAAGCTCTTGCAAAAAAAAATCATGAGGTAATTATATTTAATCGGTGCAAAAAATCGATGGTTCGCAATAATGTGACCTGGAATCCCTTCGAAGAAATAATTTCACTCGACTGTGATTTATATATTGCTAATCGAGGTCACACTTCACTTTCACTTTTTCCTAAAGCTAAATCAAGAATATTTTGGATTCATAACCCAGCTGACTATCTTTTAAAATGGCGATATTTATCAAAAATATGGAGGTGGAAGCCAGCTATAATTTTCTCTTCCGATTTCCATGTAAAGTCATATCCTAAATGGTGTCCAAGTGGCAAAAGAGTAAATATTCCTTATGGAATTTCTTCAGCATTCTTAGAAACGCCAATATTAAAAAAAGCACCTTTACCAAGGGTTGCATTTACATCAAGCCCGCTAAGGTCTCTTGATTGGTTGCTAGATATTTGGATTGAAAAAATATTTCCAGAGCTCCCAGATGGAGAGCTACATATTTTTTCAAGTCCAAAAACTTATGGTGAGCATGGTAATTCAAGGATTAAAAAAATGAATGCTGTTCTTGATAAAGCAAGTTCAATGAAAGATCAAGGAGTTATTATCAGGGAGCCTCTTCCTAAAAATAAGTTAGCAATAGAGCTTGCAAAATTTAGAGCGCTTCTTTACCGAGGAGATCCTGGTGAAACCTATTGTCTTGCGGTAGGAGAATCTCAAGCAGCAGGAGTCCCATGTGTTGTTCAAAGTATTGGATGTGTTGCAGAAAGGGTAATTAATAAAAAAACAGGATTTGTTGCAAAGGATGATACTTCCTTTGCAAATCATGCATTAAAAATTCTCAAAGATGATTTAATTTGGCTTTCTAATCATAAAGCCGCAATAAAAAATCAAAGAAATTGGAGTTGGGATAATGCAGCGAGTGAATTTGAAAAATTAATATAAATCTTCAAAAAACTAGAATGTAATAAAAGTGTGCTACATTGTCGCCCTTAATTAAAATTAATTCCAAAAAAAATAATGCTAACCTCATATAATCCTTTAGAAATAAAAACTAACTTACTGAGTGGAATAACTGTTGCTTTAGCAATGGTTCCAGAAGCAATTGCATTTGCTCTTATTGCTCAAGTCTCTCCGTTAACTGGACTCTATGCGGCAATCATAGTTTGCCTAATAACATCAGTTTTTGGTGGGAGACCTGGGATGATATCAGGCGCTACTGGTGCACTTGCTGTAGTAATGGTTGCATTGGTTATTCAACATGGTGCAGAATATTTATTTTTTACAGTCATACTAATGGGGGTTCTTCAACTAATATTTGCCCTATTCAAGTTGGGTAAATTTATTCGCATGGTTCCCTACCCAGTTATGCTTGGATTTGTTAATGGGTTAGCCATTGTAATCTTTATGGCCCAATTTGGTCATTTTAAAACAATTGACAACTACGGGTCGTTAGTTTGGATGACTGGTTATCCACTATACAATATGTGTGCTTTAACTATTTTAACCGTAGCTGTTATCTATATTTTTCCAAAAATAACCAAAGCAATACCTGCTACACTTACTGCTATTATGGTAGTTTCAGCAATAGTTGCCATTTTTAATATCGATACTAAAACTGTAGGTGATTTAGGATCGATTGCTGGTGGCTTCCCTGAATTCAGATTTCCTACAGTGCCAGTCAACTTAGATACACTTAAAATAACTTTTCCATATGCGCTTCTTCTTGCTGCCATAGGTTTAATTGAAACACTTTTAACACTTAACCTAATAGATGATATGACAGATACGCGCGGTAAGCCGAATAAAGAATCGATGGCTCAAGGCCTTGGTAATATCGTAACTGGTTTATTTGGTGGTATGGGTGGCTGTGCGATGATTGGTCAAAGCATGATAAATATTAATAACGGCGCATTAAAAAGATTATCTGGAATTGCTACAGCAGTTTTTTTAGCTTCATTTGTATTGTTTCTCTCAGAATGGATTGAAATGATTCCTCTAGCAGCATTAATTGGAGTTATGTTTGTAGTTGCCGAGAAAACATTTGAGTGGGGAAGTTTAAGGTTGTTTGGGAAAATACCAAGAAAAGATATTTTTGTAGGTCTTTTAGTTGGAGGGGTTACTATTATAGCTGACTTAGCTATTGCTGTAATTCTAGGAGTTATTGTTTCTACCCTTATTTTTGCTTGGGAACACGCAAAAATTATTGATGTAAAAACCCAAAAAAATAAAAAAGGCTGGAAAACTTATGAGCTTAAAGGAACGTTGTTTTTTGCCTCAGTCAGTAACTTTCACAAATTATTTGAAATTAAAAATGACCCAAAAGAGGTTGTAATTGATTTTAAACTTTCTAAAGTTGCAGATCATTCAGCTCTAATGGCAATTGATAGTTTAGCGAAAAAATATAAGGCTGCTAATAAAAACCTTCATCTGATTCATTTAAGTCCAGATTGCATAGATGTACTTGAAGATGCAAAGGACATGGTAGAAATAAATGTCTTAGAAGATCCTCGATACCATATTGCTGATGATAAATTAGGTTAAACTAAATTAGAGTAATAACTATTATTCAAAAACTGATCTTTGTCGAGCGTATGCACAGTTCTCACAACTAATATGGCTCCCTGGTATCTCGTCTGAGTTTAGACATTCAATCATCAGCTGAACTTGTTCGTCAATCCAGGAAGTGTCATGCTGGTAAGGAACTATAGTTTCTTCAAAATCCATTTTGCCATGAAAACCTAATGCACCTCTATCGGCATTAACCACTAGGAAGTATGAAGTATCTCCTATGGGAAACCCCATCAGCTCCAATAGATAGTTATAAAAATCCATCTGAATCTTATAGGCCTCGTGATAAGGAGAGGAAAGATAAGACTGAGTTTCTACTGGATTATTATTTGCCTGGGACTTGTAATCTACTACTATTAATTCTTCTGTCTTTGTATCAAACCATATGTCATCTATACCGCCAGATAAAATTATATTACTATCTTCATACCTTGAAATTAATCCTTTACGCATCGAGTCACGCCAATCATTCATTGAAGGATGTTCAAAAGGGACGATATGTTCTAAATTATACTGAGCAAACAATCGATGAGGTTTTTGATGTAGACGACATTCATCAAATTCTTTCTTCAGCAGAAGGTCGGTAGTTTCATTCAAAGTCCAACCGGGCATGCCTGGCTCAGCTAATCCTTTTACACGATCTAAATAAAAGCAGCGAGGGCAAGTAATAAACGTACTAAACTTTCCTCGACTAACTTTAAAGTCTCCAGATTGTCCCGGCGTGTATATTGAAGAAGCTCTCATTCTCTTGCCTTTAGCCTCTACCAATTCAAGCTTGCTATTTCTTTTTAAGCTAACCATTAATTTTCCCTAAAAATAATTGGTGCCCTCGGCACGATTCGAACGTGCGACCCTCCCCTTAGGAGGGGGATGCTCTATCCCCTGAGCTACGAAGGCAAAATTATAAATTAATTATAACTATTATATATGCGTTATATCTTTTTAACTTTTGTTAAAAATTTATTTTTGTTTACATTTCATAATTGTTGTATGATTTAAATTAATATGATGAAAAAAATATTTATTTTAATTCTCTCAATTTATTTAATAGGCTGTGCTTCAAAATCTCAGTTAGGTATAACTTCCCTTGATGATATAAGCATTTATGATGAATCTGTTTTAAGTTATTTATATTTTCCAAATGAGACAAAAGTTATAATTAATGAATCTGTCATAATTGGTGTAGATGACAATTGGGTGGGAAGAATTAATTTATTTTCAGATATAACAAAAGATAAAATTTACAGTTATGTGGTTGAAAAATATAAAGAAAATGGCTGGGACCCAGTTACTGCATTTAGAACAGAGAATGATTTAATGGTCTTTCAAAAGAATGAAAAATACATCACAATTGAACTAAGCGATGCACGTAAAATTGGTCAAGAAACGAAAATAATTTTTACCTTATCATCTAAAGATAAAAAAATTAGAATCAATCAAATCAGTAAATAATTTATTTACTGATTAACTTTTGAATAATGTTGATTCCAAAGTTAACACCAAACCCATTAACATCACTATTAACTGCCCCTAATCCACCCTTGCGATTACTTGATGACAAATCAATATGTAACCAAGGAGTTTTATTTTCGACAAACCTACCTAAAAATCTTGCGGCATGAATATGATCTGGGCCACCTTCTAAATTACACTGCTTAATGTCTGCAATCTGACTATCTAAATCGTCCTCGTAATCTTCATCAAATGGAAAAGATGTTATTCGCTCTCCAGCTTCAGAACCTGCGCCAACAGCCATACAGGATAGTTCAGGTTTATTACTAAGAGCTCCACTGTATCTATCTCCCATTGCAACATGCATACAACCAGTTAGAGTAGCAAAATCTATTATTGCATGCGGTTTTTTTCTTGAAGCTAAAGTCAGGGTATCTGCTAAAACCATTCTCCCCTCAGCATCAGTATGAACTATCTCAATAGTCAATCCATTTAAGGCCTTAACTACATCATTTTGTTTATATGCTTTTGGGCCAATATGATTTTGAGCAATTGCTAGCCAGCAATCTAATTTTACTGGAATTTTTGCAAGTGTTGCCGCCTGCAGAATACCTAAAACAATGGCAGAGCCATTCATATCCTCGTGCATACCACTCATATATTTTGCTGGTTTTAGATTATGACCACCTGTATCAAAACATATGCCCTTTCCAACCAAACTAATATTATGTTTTACTTTTTTAGGCGAGTAAGTCAAATGTACGATTGCAGCATCTTGAGGCTCAGATCCTTGGCCAACTGAATAAAAAGCACCTGCGCCCATTGATTTCAACTGAGCCATTGAATACTCTTTAATCTTCCATTTATTTGATTTTGCTAGCTGCTTAATCTTTGTTCTATATATGGAAGGGGTAAGTTGATTTGGAGGGGTCATGGTTAGCTGTCTTGCTAAAGTATTTCCTGTTACTACAGATTCCTCCATTGATAAATCAAGGGTTTTATCAACTCCGAATAACATCAAGTCTTTTAAGGCTCTTTTTTTATTTGATTTTTTTAGCGAAGGCAAATCTTTAGAATTCATTAAACATACGTAGGCTGACGCTTTAGCCCAAATATCTTTTAATTTCCTATCAAGACAAATGATTATATTTACACTCTCTGGATTTTCTAATAATAGATTCATAAATCCATTTCTTAATAATTCATGCATTTGAAATACATTTTGATCTTCTGAAGCAATTATCCAACTAACAACAGAACCATTAGGTAGTTCAGAAGTCAGTGCCTTTTTTTTAAGGTTATTAATATTTTTACCAACTCTTTTTAGTTTAACTTTTAATAAATCTTCAAATGGAATATTTTTTTGGTTCAAGTCCATAATTACTAAATTATGTTTATTTATCCCAAGGTCTTTTTCCGCCGGAATTTTATTAATTTTACTAATTTTTATTTTCATGAGTCGCCTTATTAATTTTTACATTAAAAACAATTAGTTAAGTTATATTTTATCATAATTTAACTGTAAATAATACTTGACCAAAAAGCATAAAAGTATGAAACTACTACAATGATTTTAGTCTATAGACATATACTCAACAAAATAATTCTACTTTATTTGCTGAGCTGCTAAATAAATTATTATATAGCTGCTAAACGAATTACCAAATTTTTTTAATAATTTCATTAATACAGGTGCTCTTTTATGGATTCATTTCCAGATAGTGATATTCAAGAAACGCAAGAATGGATTGATGCTTTAAATTCAGTAATCGAAGCAGACGGAACTGATAGAGCACATCAACTTATTGAGATGATGATAGATCAAGCAAGGCGCTCAGGATCTAATCTTCCATATAACGCAACAACAGCTTATGTAAATACTATCCCAAATCATCTACAACAAAAACATCCCGGTGATCCTGGTATGGAAAGAAGGATTAGGGCCTTAATAAGATGGAATGCAGTAATGACTGTATTAAGAGCCAATACAAAATCGCCAGGAATTGGTGGTCATATTGCCAGCTTTCAGTCAGCAGCAACGCTTTACGATGTAGGGTTTAATCACTTTTTCCGTGCCTCCAATGAATCATTTGGTGGTGATTTAGTTTATTTTCAAGGTCACTCATCTCCTGGAATTTATGCAAGAGCCTTTCTTGAAGGAAGAATAGATGAAGAGCAGTTAAGTAATTTTAGGATGGAATCAAAAGGTAATGGCTTATCAAGTTACCCTCACCCATGGCTTATGCCAAATTTCTGGCAATTCCCAACAGTTTCAATGGGGCTTGGACCTATTATGGGAATCTATCAAGCTAGGTACCTAAAATACCTTCACGACAGAGGGATTGCTGATACTTCAGATAGGAAGGTTTGGGTATTTTGTGGTGACGGTGAAATGGATGAACCAGAATCTCAAGGAGCAATATCTCTTGCATCAAGAGAGAATTTAGATAATCTTATTTTTGTAGTTAATTGCAATCTTCAGAGATTAGATGGTCCTGTTAGAGGTAACGGAAAGATTATTCAAGAACTTGAATCGAATTTTAGAGGCTCTGGATGGAATGTACTCAAAGTTATATGGGGCTCATATTGGGATCCTTTATTTGCGATGGATAAAGACGGCCTAATGAAAAAAAGAATGGAAGAATGTGTTGATGGCGAGTATCAGAACTTCAAAGCAAAAGGAGGTGCATATACTCGAGAAGAATTCTTCGGCAAATACCCTGAACTTAAAGAAAGAGTTGCAGCAATGAATGATAATGATATATGGAGACTTAACAGAGGGGGACATGATCCTCATAAAGTATATGCAGCTTATGCAGCCGCATCCTCTCATAAAGGCCAACCATCAATAGTCCTCGCCAAGACAGTAAAGGGATATGGAATGGGGGATGCAGGTGAAGGTCAAAACATTACTCATCAACAAAAAAGTATGGATATAGAGTCCCTTAAAATATTCAGAAATCGTTTTGATTTACCAATAAGTGACAAAGAAGTAGAAAATTTATCTTTTTATAAGCCGCCTAAAGACTCACCTGAAATTCAATATATGATGGAAAGAAGAAAGGAACTTGGTGGGTTCATTCCAACAAGGAAAAAACAAGGTAATAAGTTAACAATTCCAAAATTAACAGCCTTCACAAATGTTCTATCAAGCACAAAAGACAGAGAAATTTCAACAACCATGGCATTTGTGAGAATACTTACAACCCTTGTCAAAGATAAAGAAGTTGGTCAATATATAGTCCCTATTGTTCCGGATGAAGCAAGAACTTTTGGTATGGAAGGAATGTTTAGGCAACTTGGTATTTATTCCTCCGCCGGTCAACTCTATGAGCCTCAAGACTCAGATCAGGTAATGTTTTATAAAGAGAAAAAAGACGGTCAAATTCTAGAGGAAGGAATTAATGAGGCCGGGGCATTTTCATCATGGATTGCAGCTGCAACTTCTTATAGCAATACAGGGATTCAAACAATTCCCTTTTATATTTTTTATTCAATGTTTGGTTTCCAAAGAATTGGTGACTTAGCCTGGGCAGCTGGAGACTCCAGAGCTAGGGGATTTTTACTAGGTGCGACAGCTGGAAGAACAACATTAAATGGAGAAGGCTTGCAACATGAAGATGGCCATAGCCATATACTATCAGCAACTATTCCAAATTGTATTTCTTATGATCCATGTTACGCATACGAGCTTGCAGTAATTATCCAAAATGGTTTAGAAAGAATGATTGGAAATCAAGAAGATATTTATTACTACATTACAATAATGAATGAAAATTATAGTCATCCAGAAATGCCAAAAAATGTAGAGCAAGGAATAATTGATGGGATTTATTTGATTAATAAAGCTAAAAATCCTAAAGTCCAATTAATGGGGAGTGGAGTAATTTTAAGAGAAGTTGAACAAGCAGCTAAACTACTTAAAGATGATTTTAATATTGAATCAAATACATATAGTGTTACAAGCTTCACTGAATTAAGAAGAAATGCTATGGAAATAGATCGATGGAACATGTTAAATCCAGAAAAATCACAAAAAAATTCAGTGATTCAAAATGTAATTTCAGATAAAGAAAGTCCAATAGTTGCTTCAACAGATTATATGAAATCCTATGCTGAACAAATAGCTTCATTTATTCCAAATAAATTTAAAGCACTTGGAACAGACGGATATGGAAGATCAGATAGTCGCGAAGCTCTTAGAAATTTTTTTGAAGTTGATCGATACTTTATTGTGGTTGCTGCACTTAATTCACTAGCTGATTTAGGTAAAATTAATAAAAAATTGGTGTCTGATGCAATAAATAAATATAACATTAATATTAACAAAAATAATCCGGTAGATTCTTAAGGCTATTATGGCAATAGAAGAAATTTTAATTCCTGATATCGGCGACTTCGATAATGTCGAAATTATCGAGATTATGGTGAGCGTAGGGGATAAAATTGAAAAAGAAGATTCGATTATTACTGTTGAATCTGATAAAGCCTCCATGGATATTCCATCAATTCAAAACGGAGTAGTGAAAGAAATTAAAGTAAACGTTGGCGATAAGGTAAAAGAAGGAAATATTATTGGTCTTCTAGATTCAATAGAAATAACAAAAGAAATTGTCAAAGAAACAATACCAATTAAAGAACCAAAAAAAATAACTTCTCAGGCAAGTATGCCCGCTTCAATGCCGCCAGCTAAAATTCAACCCAAAACAAACCCATTACCTATTGGTGAAAGCTCTCTTAATGCTGGAGATAAATCTAATCATGCATCTCCATCAATAAGAAAATTTGCTCGTAATTTAGGGGTAAATTTATCATTTGTTCATGGCAGCGGACCAAAAAATAGAATACTTATTGAAGATATTGAAATTTATGTTAAACAAGAGTTAAGAAAACCTAGGACCGAGAGCATGGGTTCTCAATTCGCACCCATACCTATGCCTAATATAGATTTTTCTAAATTTGGAAAAACTGAGAAGAAAGCTTTATCTAAAATTAAGAAAATTTCAGGTGCGAATTTACACAGAAACTGGGTGACTGCGCCCCATGTTACTCAATTTGATAATACAGATATTACCGATCTTGATGTATTAAGAAAATCAATGCAAAAAGAGGTATCTCAAAATAATACTAAAGTAACTTTACTAGCTTTTGTGATTAAGGCTACAGTTGAAGCATTAAAAGCATACCCAACATTTAATTCCTCGCTTTCTCCAGATGGAGATATGCTTATTTTAAAAAATTATTTTAATATTGGGTTTGCATGTGATACTCCGGATGGATTAGTAGTTCCTGTCGTTAAAGATGCTGATAAAAAAAATATTATTCAAATTGCAAACGATTTAAGTCAACTATCAGAGAAAGCAAGAGAAAGAAAACTTAAGATGGATCAAATGGAAGGTGGTTGTTTTACTATTTCTAGTCTAGGAGGTATTGGTGGAACAAAATTTACACCAATAATAAACTGTCCAGAAGTTGCCATTTTAGGTCTCTCAAGAGCTTCGATGCAACCAGTTTATAATAAAGAATCTGGTAAATTTGATCCTAGATTGATTTTGCCTATCTCCTTATCTTATGATCACCGAGTAGTGGATGGGGCAGATGGAGCAAGGTTTACAAGTCACCTTTCAATGCTACTATCAGACGTTAATAAGATAAATATATAAAATGACAAATTTGAAAAATATTGAGCTTCCTGATATTGGTGACTTTGAAAGCGTAGAAGTTATTGAAATTATGGTTAATCCCGGGGACAATATAAAAAAAGAAGATTCACTAATTACCGTTGAATCTGATAAAGCTTCAATGGAAATCCCTTCAGAAACTGAAGGAATTGTGAAAGAGATTAAAGTGAAAGTTGGTGATAAAATTTCCCAGGGCTCTTTTATTTTAATTTTAGATGAAAAAAATACTCAAGCTCAAGAAAATAGGTCGCTCGAAACTGAGTCAACAATAAGTCCACAATCAGATAAAAAAGCTGCTTCACAGCCCCTAGATTCAAGTAAAAAGTCAGATTTAAATTGTGATGTTGCAGTCCTAGGCTCTGGTCCTGGTGGATATACAGCAGCATTTCGAGCTGCGGATTTAGGTAAAAAAGTAGTATTAATAGAGCGATATTCAACCATAGGTGGTGTTTGTTTAAATGTTGGTTGTATCCCCTCAAAAGCATTATTACATACAGCTAAAGTAATTACAGATGCTGAAGATACGGCTAATCATGGTGTATCTTTTGGCTCCCCTAAAATAGATTTAGACGCATTACGTAATTGGAAGTCTAATAAAGTTGTTAAAAAGCTCACCATGGGATTATCTCAAATGGCTAAACAAAGAAATGTTGAAATTGTTGAAGGTACAGGTGTATTTTTATCCTCACACCAGATTGAAGTCACGTTAACTGATAAAAGTAAGAAAGTGATTAGTTTTGATTCGGCAATTATTGCAGCAGGCTCACAGCCAAATTCAATACCTGGAACCCCTGATGATTCACGTATTATGGATTCAACTGGAGCATTGGAATTAAAAGATATACCAAAAAAACTTTTAATTGTTGGAGGTGGAATTATTGGACTAGAAATGGGTACAGTTTATGATGCACTGGGAAGTTCTGTTTCAGTTGTAGAGTTAACTGATGGCCTTATTCAAGGATGTGACCGAGATATTGTTAGACCTCTCCACAAAAGAATGGAAAACCGTTTCGAAAATATTTGGTTAGAAACAAAAGTGACGAAAATTGAAGCAAAAAAAGAAGGGATCATGGTTCATTTTGAAGGAGGCAATGGGCCCAAACAAGCAATGTTTGATCGGATATTGGTATCAGTGGGAAGAAAGCCTAATGGTCATAAAATAGACGCTGTCAAAGCTGGTGTGAATGTAGATGAACAAGGTTTTATAGCAACAAATAAGCAAATGAAAACTAATGTAGATCACATCTATGCAATTGGCGACATTATTGGAGAACCTATGCTAGCTCACAAGGCCACCCATGAAGGCAAAGTAGCGGCTGAAGTTATAGCGGGTGAAAAAGTAGAATTTCAAGCGATAACCATTCCATCGGTAGCTTATACAGATCCAGAAATTGCTTGGGCAGGTGTTACCGAAGAAGATGCAAAATCTCAAAATTTAGAAATAGAAAAATCAGTTTTTCCTTGGGCCGCGAGTGGCCGAGCAATTTCAACCAATCGAACCGAAGGAATGACAAAACTAATTTTTGATAAAAAAACACAAAGAATCATCGGTGCAGGAATTGTAGGAACCAATGCAGGAGAACTTATTGCTGAAACCGTTCTATCAATTGAAATGGGTGCAGATGCTCATGATATTGGATTATCAATCCATCCCCACCCTACACTTTCAGAATCAATTGCGATGTCTGCAGAAATTAAAGAAGGGACAATCACTGATTTATTCATTAAAAAACGATAAATTTCGGCAAGTAAAATAAACTATAAATAAAACGTCAACCCTTCAAAAATTAAATCATCTCTTAACTTAATACGAGATTTCCAATCATCTTCAGCTTGTTCATGAATTAGATTAGCATCTCCACCAGTTAACAAAATTGGTAAGCTTGATGGTAACTTTCTGCATACAAGATTAACAGCGCCTTGAATACTGGTCATTATTCCAGTAGTCACTGCATCTTTAGTATTCAGACTAGGATAATGGCTTCTCCCTATTTCAGTATCAATTAAGTTCGTACTGTTATTTAACACTGCTAGACTAATCGCTACTCCAGGTAAAATCATACCGCCTTTAAAGTGGGCTTTACTTTCCTTATCCAACTCAACCAAATCAATAGTAATAGCTGTTCCTGCATTAATTACTAATAGAGGTCTCTGGTAAATTTTCCACGCACCCATTGCAGCCATCCAACGATCAACCCCTAGAGTTTTAATATCTTCGTAATCATTTATCAAGCACTCATTAGAATCAGTTTTAGCTTCAATAATTGGACATTTAAATGCAGTTAAAATTTCTTTAAGTTTATCCAAAACAACAGCATGATTAACATTAGAAACAATTGTTTTATCAACAGACTTTATTGAAGAGAAATCAATATCCATAAATTCTTCAGCAAGGATTGAATCTGATAATAAAATTTCTTTTTCATCACGTTGTTGCCATTTAATTCTTGTGTTGCCGATATCGATTAGTAAATCCATTACATAAATTCCTTTATTGAAATTTCGCCAGAGGTAAAAAATCTCTCTCCTTTATCTGTTTTAATTACAAGAGAACCTTCTGAGCTAATATTTGAAACACGTCCTTCAACTTCTTCGTCGTTCCCTAGAATCAATTTAACAGGTCTATCATGGTAAGCATGATAACTTATCCATTCATCTTTAAAGGTAGAAAACTGGGTTTCTTGAAAAATACACAGTACTTCTGTGAGATTTCTTATTAATATTCCAAGAAATTCATTTGGATTAACATCAATACCTAAACATTTATTTATATCTATTGCCGGTTGGTCAATCTTGATTAACTGATTTTTAGATAAATTTAAATTAATCCCCACACCAATTATTGCTGTGCTATTCCCATCTAAATCTCCCTGTAATTCAATCAAGATACCTGCTAATTTTTTATAAACATTATCGTTAAAAACTAAAATATCATTTGGCCATTTTACAAGTGCATCTTTTATACCAATTTTCTTTAGACTTCTAATTAAAGCAATCCCGATAGTAAGACTTAATCCAGATAATAAAGGTGGTTTGCAATTAAAGCGCCATAAATATGAGAAAGTTAAACTTTCTCCAAGAGATGATTGCCATTGACGACCTCGCCTACCTTTACCATTAGTCTGAATATTTGCAGCTACACATGAAGCATGTGGAATATTATTTTCTGACTCCCCAAGTAAGTAGGTATTAGTAGAATTAACAATATCTAGAACTTCGATATTTACCCAACTTGATATCTCACCTAGAGCTGATTTTATTTTATTCTTATTTAAGAGTTGAATGGGATGCGTTAGCTTATAGCCCTTACCACGCACTGAAAAAATTGTTACCCCAATTTGGCCTGCGCTATCAACTGCTTTCCATACTGATGACCTAGAAACATTAAGCTGCTCTGACATCAGTTCACCAGAATGAAATTTTCCATCAGATAGGATAGTAAGAACTGGAAATAAAAGATTATTCAAAATTTAATTTAAAAAAACAAATAATATAAATCATACTCTAGTTATTTTTTTATAGAGTTTATAATTGATGGTAATGACATGTGTGCAATAGTCAATGACCCTAAAATAGGAAATATTATCGAGTAAACATCTGCATTCCAATACTTACCGTATGTAAAGAAAATAAATACTATTACCGGTAGAGTAAAAATTATTATCCATTTTAAATCGATACGCCAATTAAAGTCAGAATTAATTAAAGAGCGAATCCCATGAAGTCCGCAAAAATAAATAGCAAACCAAACGAATGGATGTGTAAAGTATGAAAGAGTAATTAGAAGCGTTATTTCAAAGAAAATCAAAACACTCTTATCAATTAAACAAATATTATTTTCATTTGATTTGATAATATTATTTAAAATTACCCAATATATTCTAAAAATACTGAGAACTAAAATACAATAAATGGTTGCAATAAATGTATCTGATAGATTGAAACCAATTAAATTATAAAATATTAATTCAACTGTATCTTTTTTAAAAAGTATAGGTAAAAAAGTTACAGTAAAGCCCCATGATAATTTAACATTAACATCATTTAATTTAAATAATTTTAAATCTGCATTACCAAAATGAAAAACTGCCATAGTGAGTAATAACATTAAACCAATGACGGGGTAAAATATCCATAAGGCCAACCCTAATAAAACTAAAATTAAATATATACTAAGTAGAATTAATTTTTCAAAATTTTTACTAACTCCATTCCATATCAATTTACCGTCTAAAGCACCGTGACTCACTCCTACTGAGCTTATAAAAAAAAGTGCGATCCAAATCAGATAACTAAGTGAACTGTCATCAAATTTTATCGTCGCTTTTGCTCCCAAAAAAAATAATATGAAAATAATAAAAAGTAATTGATGCGTTATTAATTTATTCATCATATTTTTGAATGAAACTTTGAATCATTAGCCTTTTTGGCATGCTTAAGATTATAAAAAAAATATCGCTTAAAGTTGGAGTATCGGACATAAATCTAATAATTGATTTCATATCAGCACTACTAAATAATTTTATAAACATTGATGGTGCTTTATTAGGCCAAAAGTAACATGAAGTAAGAAAAATACTATCGAGCCACTCTAAAAGTTTATTTGGTCTAAATTGAAACTCTTTTATATTATTTCTTTTGATTTTCTTTTTTTCGATTGAATTAACCCATTGGGCAATCCTCATCATGGAATAACCTGTTGATGGTCTTGCCATACCTGCACTTAAACCTATAGGTATATTATTTTTTGTTACAGTCTCTTTATCCACAATCATTGGGATTATTCCCTTTTCTACTTTTATTGATTTAAATTTTTTGTATTTTAAAAGTAACTGCTTGTGTATTCTTTTAATATTAACAAAGGATGAACTTCTTGAAAAAAAAGTAGTTTCAACTAACGCATGCTTTTTAGAAAAAGGAAGTGTGTATATAAACTCAACATCATTTTTATTTTTTTTAAACTCCATTAATTTTATTATTTTAGGATTAAATTGATCTTTACTTGTAAGAATTTCATTCCCAATAAAAACTTGCCTTAGATTTGGAGGGCAATCATATTGTTTGCTTGAAATTTTATTTCTACTATCAATTATATATTTAGTACGGATAATTTCTTTATTAGTAATAATTTCACTAAAATTTTTACCATTCTTAATTTTTTTTACATCCAAACCTTTTTTAAAGGTAACTTTTTTTTTACATTTTTTTAAAAGACTTTTCAGTGAATCTTTACCATCAAAACATACGTAGGAGTAAGGGTAAATATTTTTTTGAATACTAACGCCTTCATTAGAAACCTCAACATTGTTCCATACGTGTTTAGGGCTAAGATTGTATGTTTTTTTAATATCAATTAAACCTGGGCCCTGCCAAACACAAAAAGTCTGATTAATATTTTTTTTATCATCTCTTTCAATTAATAAAATTGATTGATCTTTATTATTAATAATATATCTTGATAAAAACATTAAGCTTGAGAGCCCTGCTCCAATAACAACAATATCATAGTTTTTTTTCAAGTTTTATGGGCTCCAGGTAATTGCCTAATAGCACTATGCATTTTAATTTTGTGAATTACTAATTCATTATATGATTTATTATTAGAGAAGATATTAATTAAAGTAATTTTTAATTTTTCATATTTAGTAACAAATACTCTACCTGCTATATATGAAATATTTTTTTTAATAATCTTTTTTCCTATCTCCTGATAAAGCTTAGATGCAATTTTAATTGTTAATGAAGCCTTACCAGGTAAGAAAGGAATTGCAATTTCTGCACTATCGTAATATTCATTAGCTAGATTAAGTAATTTTTTTTGGCACAAGTCAATTTTTTTAAAAATCTCTTTATCAGGAATATTTACATCACTTGCTTTTAACTTGCCAACTAAGCTTTGAGGTAAATATACTCTCCCCAAAGCTGAGTCTTCATGTATATCCCTTGATATATTAGTAAGCTGCATTGCAATACCTAAATCAATAGCAAAGTAACGCTTTTTAGGGTCCCTTACTTCTAGTGCATCACAAACCATTAGGCCAACAACGCCTGCCACCCTGTAACAATAAACAATCAGCTCATCAATAGATTTTGGTTGCTTATGAGATAAATCACTTTGTTGTCCAAGCATGAATTCATTAACTACTTCTTTCGATGGATGAAATTTTTTTTCAAGCCCCTCAAATTCTTTTATTATTTTATGAAAATTATTTTTAATGTATTTATCTGATGTATTATTATCATCGACTAAATCGTCTACTTTTCTACAAAAAGCATATATTGAAAATAATCTTAATTTAACTGATTTCTCAAGAAAAAAAGATGCCCAGTAAAAAGTCTTACCATACTTCTGAATAATTTGGCTTTGCTTTCTCATTGATGAATTATGTTGTCGACTACTTTTGCTGAATTCAGAACTCCAGGAATACCAGCACCAGGATGGGTGCCTGCGCCCACATAATATAAATTTTTATACCTATCGTCTTGGTTATGTGTTCTGAACCATGCTGATTGCGTAAGTATTGGTGCAATTGAAAAACCGCTTCCATGTGGCGTTCTGTAATCATTCTGAAAATCTAAAGGTGTCATGCAAAATTTTGAAACTGCATTCGTTAAAATGCCAGGCATTATGGTTCTATCTAATGAGGCCAATATCTTCTCTGAAAAATCTTTTTTTATCTCATCCCAATTGTAACTTCCTTTTAAATTTGGAACTGGTACTAACGCATAATATGAGTCATGACCTTCTGGAGCAAATGATGAGTCTGTAGCTGTTGGCCTATGGAGATAAATTGAAAAATCTTCAGCTAAGTGATGCTTATCAAAAATATCTTCTAGTAATTCCTTGTACCTAGGACCCATCCAAATAGTGTGATGCGCAACATTGTTGTATTGATTTTTTGAACCAAAAAATAATACAAACAACCCCATTGAATGTTTTGCATATTTTTTAAGAAGCCCATTGTGCCATGATATTTTACTTTTTTTAAGAAATTCAGTATTAACTTGTATTGGATCAGCATTACTTACAACGATATCAGACCTTATTTCTTTTCCATTTAAAAACTTTATACTTTGGATTGAGTTTTTATTAGTAATAAATTCATCAACATCATGTTTAAAATAAATTTTTATGCCATGCCTCTCCATCAATTCCTTCAACTCTCCCACAAGATGATTAGTTCCTCCCATTACAAAAGATATGCCCCACTTTTGCTCTAATGCATGAATCAAAGCATAAATTGAGGATGTCGTAAAAGGATTACCTCCTACTAAAAGTGGTTGGATTGAAAACGCTTGCCTTAAATTAGGATGCTCTAGATATTTTGAAACAAAACTATAAACAGATTTATAACCTCCTAATTTTATAATATCTGGACCATAACGTAACATTTTAAAAAGTTTATTAAATGGTTCACTAGCTAATTTTTCATAGCCGAGCTGAAATATGATTTCTGCTCGCTTTAGCATCTTTAGGTAACCATCGACATCATTTGGTGATATTTGGTGTATTCTTTCAAGCATTTTATTTCTGTCTGGACCATAATCAAACTCTGTTCCATCGTTAAAATAAAATCTATACCAAGGGTCTAAAGGTTGAAAGGTAATATAGTTATCAATATTTTCACCTAAAAGACTAAACAATTCTTTAAAAAGATACGGGGCTGTAATGACAGTTGGACCTGCATCGTGAAGATATCCATCTTTACTAAATTTTTGGGCACGGCCACCAAGTTGGTCTAATCTCTCATATATTGAAACATCATAACCCCTAGCTTTAAAGTGGATTGCTGAGGCTATACCGCCTAACCCACCTCCAATAACAGCAACAGTTTTCATGAATTTTTTCTCATCATATTTGTTAATCTTTCCTTAATTTCAATAGTAATTGAAATTAAAACAGGTTGAACTACTTTAGGGGTTCTATGGAATTCATTTTCTGCAATTTTAAGAAAATTATTAATATTTTTTTCTTGTTCAAAAAATGTCTTCTTATTAATATAATCAATAAATAATTTTGGTTTATTTTTTATCTTTGACTTATTGCCTTCATCTAACTGATCTAAGATATTGATAAGCATACCATTAGGATGCCCATTATAAATATCCGTGAATAGAACTTGATTAATTCCAATTAAATTTTCAACATCATTCAAGTACTGATAACATAAACCCAAGTAATTTGAAGACAACTGAAGTCCATCACATTCATCAATCGTACATTCCTTGCACTTAAACATTCCCATCATTGGCAAAGCAATAAATGGAGCAGTTTTAGCAATTGCGATTTTTTCATACTGCTGCCAATTAATACTAAATGGATCAAGACTTATATCTTTTGACTGTCCAAAAATTATTTCTTTGACTGAACAAGACAGTAATTTTAATAAAATTGTTTGATGCCAACCTTGTTCAATTTCAGTTATTTTTCTAAAAGATTCAGCTATAAGATAATCGCCTGTACATATTGCTGCTGAAATTCCATATTCTTTCCATAAGCTACTTTGCCCTCTTCTAAGGGAATCTTGATCACATATATCATCATGCAATAATGATGCACTATGGATTAGCTCACAAACTACTGCCCAATTTATTGCTGTCTGGCTGGATAATCCCAATAAGCCACCAGTTGCTAAAGCTAATCTTGCTCGAAACCATTTACCCTGTGTTTCCCCATGATGATTTAACCATGATGATAAAAATTTATCTTCTACTTCAAAGCTTTTAGAAAATTCATTTTTAACACTGTCCAAAAATATGTCTGCTTCAGGGGGTGTAAAAAATTGATTCGAGTATTTATTTTTCATAATGGTAGTTTAACCATAAAAAGGTATCTTATGGATATGCCTTTTACTCAATAATTTAAACTAATTATGCACCTGCATCAGATTTACGTTGCGCAATAATATAAATCATTATGCCAAAAATACCGATTGAAACAACGTCAGCAATTGTATAGCCAACCTGGATATTTACATATGAAGCATCAGGATTAATCATTGGAAATAAATATACTATCGGATAAAATGTCCAAGAAGTTATCAGCAACCATCTTGCATTACTTACTAAGCTTTGAACATTTTTAGGTTGCTTAGTAATTGAATTACCTAAGCCTAGAATTAAACTATAAAGGATATATAAGAAAGGAATCATAGCCATTAACCAATACATCCATCGATCACCCAATTGATTCGGGTCAACCAGTCCTTCTCCAGGGTAACCTAAAATAACCATTAGAATGGCAGCAAAAGTAAGTTTAATGCCCCTAGAAAACGTTTCCTCCTTACTTAATCGCATTACAAGAACTAGCTCCAGTAAAAGTAAAGGAACAGTTAATAGCCAACCAACATAACGATAAGCAACATTAAATTCAGAGCCTGTTACTAAAATCTCTCCATGGATTAATGTAAAAGCATTATTAAAACTTTCAAACATTCTTAAGTAATGATAAAAAGCAATTAAACAGACTAAACCTGATAATGTTAGAGCTGTCTTATAAGCTGGAGCCACTTGAGACCTTTGAGCAAAAAAGAAAACTGTACTCGCCCCAAATGTTGCGATGGCAAAAGATAAAGAGTTATATACTAAGTTAAAACCTAAAACTTCCATCTTATCTCCTCATTTATACATTAAAAAAAACGCGCCATTTCTGACGCGTTCTCTTAATTACTTATTCAAGTACTAAAACTTTTACTAAGCTTTTGAACCTGATGTTGCTGCTGCCCATATAACCACACCAAATGCGATTTTATTAACAAAATCAGCTAAGTTATAAACTAAATTTAAAGTATTTACATCTGCACTGCCAGTGTAACCAAGGTAATATCCAATTGGATATATTGCCCAACCAACAGTTACAATAAGTCTTAAAGCATTGAATGCTTTTTTACTTGCTGCAGTACCTTTGCTTGCACTAATCTTACTAGCTTCACCTGCGAACACTTCATAGATGATGTATAACCAAGCCACCATACCTACAGTGAATCCAGTCCATACACCTACTGAGCCAACTTCGCCAAGATAACCAGCTACCAACATAACTATTGAAGCAATAAGTAATCGCCAAAATACTGATACCGCGACAACTGCGATAGCAGCTAATATCAAATAAAACTCAACAATCTGAAGTGGAACTGTTAAGAGCCAATCTACGTATCTAAATACCGTTGGAGATGCGCCTGTATCTACCCATATCCCTCTCATATAAAAATAGTGAATTGCTGCTATACCAGTAACCATTGCAGCAACTGTAAGTGATGTTTTCCATTTACCTACAGCTCTATCTCTTTCTACCCAGAAAAAAAACGTTGCAGCTACCATTGCCGCTGATAAAAGCCAAAAGCTCACCCCGACAAAATCTTGTGGATCTAACATATGAAACTCTCCTGTTAAAATTAAAAATTAAAAATTTATTTGATTTTAATAATAAAAAAGAAAAGATTTCTAATTAAAAAAATCGAATTAAATTTTCATAACCATAATTTAGCACATTTCTTAACTTTGTGTGCTAAGTAAATTACTTAAATTTTTAAAAAATTAAGTGTAAAATATTATTAAATTATGACAAAACTCACATCAACAGACATAAAACCATCAAACTTTATCCGCACAGTCATTGAAAGGAATATCAAAGAAGGTCGTTTTGCAAGAAAAAAATGGAACAATAGTCCTGGCATAAAGAATCATCATGATAAGGGGTCGATTGACAAGGCTGTGATTCGCACAAGATTTCCTCCGGAACCAAATGGATACCTTCATATAGGTCACGCAAAAAGTATTTTTTTAAATTTTGGATTAGCGCAAGATTATAAAGGTGCTTGCCACCTAAGGTTTGACGATACAAATCCAGAAAAAGAAGACGAAGAATTTGTAAGTGGAATTATCGATAATATTAAGTGGTTAGGTTTTGATTGGAATTTTAATAATGAATCTAATATTTACTACGCAAGTGATTATTTTTCTCTAATGTATGAAGCAGCAGAATCTTTAATCAAGTCAGGTCAAGCCTATGTTGATCAACAAACAGTAGACGAAATTAAAAATAATAGAGGAACACTAACAACACCAGGAAAAGATTCGCCATGGAGAAATAATGATACAGCTGAAAATTTAAAATTATTCAGAGAAATGAAATCAGGAAAACATAAAGATGGATCAATGGTATTAAGAGCTAAAATTAATATGGCTTCACCAAATATGAATCTTAGAGATCCTGCAATTTATAGAATTAAAAATATAAGCCATCACAAAACAAGTGACCAATGGTGTATTTACCCTATGTATACATTTGCACATCCAATAGAAGATGCTTTAGAGGGAATAACACACTCAATCTGCACATTGGAATTTGAAGATCAGCGTCCATTCTACGATTGGCTACTCAAACAACTATTAAATAATAATTTACTAAACGATCCACTTCCTAAACAATATGAGTTCTCTCGGTTAAATTTAACCTATACCGTTTTATCTAAAAGAAAGCTTTTAGAATTAGTTGAAGGAAAATTTGTTTCAGGCTGGGATGATCCAAGAATGCCCACATTAATTGGTGCTAAGAGAAGGGGTTATACACCAGCTGGATTTAAATTATTTACTGAACGTATTGGAGTTTCTAAAGTAGATTCATGGATAGATTTTTCTATATTTGAGGATTGCATGCGCTATGTTTTAAATGAAACTACTCATAGAAGGGTAGCTGTTCTTGATCCAATAAAATTAGTTATCAATAACTATCCAGAAAATCAAGAAGAAGATTGTTTTGCACCAAATCACCCTCAGCAGAAAGATTTGGGTAAGCGGACAATAAAATTTACAAAGGAATTGTGGATCGAGCGTAATGATTTTATGGAAAAGCC
>MDSY01080519.1_pt1 | contig 56599 bp, 47 predicted proteins | sample 811131 | NCBI WGS metagenome assembly MDSY01 (sample SAMN05326643, study PRJNA326480) | marine metagenome | isolation source: seawater | place: Atlantic Ocean: South West | collected 2010 | reverse complement strand
TTATATTAATGGAAACTATGCCAATTACCTTAATTCATCACTGACTGAATATGGTTTATGGTTTGCACAACCGGATGAGAACTTAAGCCCTCCTATCAATATTGGTGCATGGGAAGATTGGAAATTTAAACAGTATTCATGGTGGGGAGAGATCCCAGGAATTCAAGGCGATGTTGACTTAAATATCTTTAATGGAACAATGCAAGATTTCAATACAATCATAGGAATAAATACTGCTCAAATTACAGAGCAGCTAATTGATGAGATTACTGTTTTTCCAAATCCAGCATCTAATTTGTTACATGTCAATTCAGGACAAATTAAAATTGAAGAAGGAATACTTTATGATTGTAGAGGCACTATTCAAAAAGTGATAAATGAAAATGGAACAATGAATATTTCGGAGCTCAGTCAAGGTATTTATTACCTTCATTTAATTTCAAAAAATGACCATAAATATGTTGAAAGGGTCATTAAGAATTAATACCTTTCGTAAAAATATTACAAAATGACCCAGGCCGAAATTCACTTGTTAACAAACCATCTGCCTTTAATTCTCCCAATCATCGGTGCGCTAATCCTTGTCATTTCAATTTTCATTAACTCTGAAGCCTCAAAAAGAATTGGCTACTTCATTGTGTTCCTTGGTGGACTATTAGCGCTTCCCGCATTTTTGTCTGGTGAAGGAGCTGAGCACATTGTTGAAGAACTTGGGCGAAGTCATAAGCTCATTCACGAGCATGAAGAAACCGCAGAAATATACACATACCTTTCATATGTAGTTGGTTTAACTGCTCTTCTAGGCCTATACATGAGTTGGAAAAAGAAATCACTTGAAAAAATAATACTTCCAATTGTACTTGTCGGAACTATAGTCCTATCCTATCTGTCCTATGAAACAGGAAATAGTGGTGGAAAAATTAGTCATCCTGAATTGATTAAATAAAAAGACTCATCGCAAAAACTTCACCTTTAATTTGCAGGAAGTTTTTTTTCTGGACATAAGACATGATGACATGTAAATCAATTCTAATTCAATTCAATTATGACTTTTACCTCTTTCTTTCTTGTATCAGGCCTCGTATAATTTCTTTGTTTTTGCTTTAAAGAGTTCATCTTTTTCTTCTTTGTAATATTGGTGGCAAATGATTTATTTTCCATTTAAGTTAGACATCGTCATGTTCAGACCAACAGTAACAAATGAATGAATGAATTTGGTGGATTGTTCAATGCGTTCATCTAGGGCTATTTCCTCTTTTTTTGACCATGAACCCAAAACAAAATCCGCTTGTTTGCCTCGAGGATAATCATCTCCAATACCGAATCTTAATCTGCTGTACGCTGAGGTTTTAAGTACTTCTTCAGTGTCCTTCAATCCATTGTGACCGCCAGCAGAGCCTTTACCTTTAAGACGCAGCGTTCCAAATGGTAATGCTAGGTCATCGCTGATTACAAGTAGGTTAGTAATTGGTATTTTCTCTTTTTGAAGCCAATATTGAATCGCTTTTCCAGATAGGTTCATGAAAGTATTTGGTTTGATTAAAATTAGCTTTCTACCCTTAAACTTCAATTCAGCGCGGTCAGCATGCCTTTCAGTTTCAAATATTGAACCCACCTCTTTAGCCAATCTATCTACAATATCGAACCCGATATTATGTCGTGTTTGCGCATATTTTAAACCGGGATTTCCAAGACCTACAATTAAATACTTCATACTTCTACCACTGAGGACATGCGTCGCATGCATTAATAGGCTTCAAATAAAACAACCAGCCAAACAAGACGTGGGCTTCTAAATAACCAAACTGTTGGCTAGCGATAGAATTAAAATCTTCTGGTCTTGTTTTTACATTATTTTGCAACATAAAGCCAGAGCTTATGCCCGGCTGAATATAAAAATGTCTAAAAAATTCCAAGCGCAGATCGGCATGAAGAGAAAGCCCCATGCCGGATAAAGATTGGGTTTCTACAGATTGTCTTCCAGCAAATGTGAAGTCATTCATAGAAACGATTGCACCCACACCCGCACCAAAGAGACTAGACACCGCGAACCAAGCTGAATTTCTTTGCCTATACCATTGATCAACTCGTGAAACCTCTGCCCGAATATAATTCAATCCATTACTATTTTCATAATGAAATGTAGCCTCTTGCGTAATCACGGGCTCATTTATATAAGTCCCGGACCAATTGGTCTCTAGATCAACACCTGGATTTATCGTTCCCGACAGTTGGTAAGGAACATTGTCTTTAAGGATATATTTCATGTGGTCAAAGCCCAAAGAAATGGCCCAATTTTTTTTAATCATATAACCAATACGGATATTATATTGCGGAATGGTTATGTTGTTGAACTTGAAATAATTTTCATAGCTCAACGATTCTTGACGGTCCTCTGCCTGACAATCTTGCAGCGTAAAATCATATCCTGGACCAGTAAAATTAATATCACTTTTGGTATAAAAATCACGGTTGTACCCCCAATGAAAAAAGATAGCTCCCGCATTAAAAGACTTTTTAGGCTTCGACTTATTTCTTCTTTGAGAAAATCCCGAAAAAATCAAAAACATGCTTAGTAGCAATAAAAAATACTTTTTCATTCTGAAATTAATTTTATCCATTTTTCTTGAGAAAGAATCTCTTCAAGCTCAAAATGACTCCTTTTTTTAGTATCATACCACGTAACAAGTCCAACGCCCTTTGCAAAATAAGATACTGTCTCAAGCCGCTGCTGACTTTCTTGTTTCGTAAATGGATTTAATAAAGTATAAATAGCATTCTCCTCTAATGTAATACATTCCGAAGAATCAGATAATATCTTGCGCATTTTCATATCGCTCAATTTCCTATTTACCTCCATCAAAAAAACTGTAGAATCCGTAATCCCAGAAAATTTTGAGGTAAATATGGCGGCTTCTCCTTTTGCTTTTGGCAAGAAATCATCTTTATATAATGTCGCCTTTTCATTTTCACCTAAAGCATTTACAACCATATGGTCCATCACATTTAAAGAATCTAAATTAAAATTAAATGCCTCTGTTAACCTCCCATCCTGAACGTAACGTTCCACAACGATATGCTTGCCCTCAGAATCTTCAATGCCGTATACTCTATGAAACTGTTCATTTAAACCATGAATAATGTCTCGATATCTATACACCTTAGGTACTGTATCGTAGTTATAAAAATATTCCGAATATGGATGTGATGAATCCGAGTCCGAGGTAGAACATGAGTACAAAACTGAAAATAATATTCCAAAATAAAAGACCCGCATTATTTAGTCATTTTTAAAAACGAAATTTCATTTTCTGATAAGTGACGAAACATTCCTCTTGGAAGGTCTTTTTTTGTAAGTCCTGAAAATCGAACACGGTCTAATTTCACCACGGAAAGACCCATCGCTTCAAACATGCGGTGAATAACCTGTTTTTTACCGGAGCTTATCTCAATACCGACCTCTCGCGATGTTCCGTCTTGAACATGTTTAGCATTCAGAACTTTAGTTTTACCATCTTCTAGGTCCAGCCCCTCAAGCATTTGCTTTAAATGACTTTTCGTTACGGGTTTATTCAATTCAACATGGTACAATTTCTTGGATTCAAATCGAGGGTGATTCAATTTTTTAGATAAATCCGTGTCATTAGTAAATAGCAACAAACCAGTTGCATCTTTATCAAGCTTATCCACAGGAAATAGATTCTCTCTGCATGCTTTTTGAACTAAACTCAAAGCAGTCTTTCTTCCTTTTGACTCTCCCAATGTTGAATAAAACCCTTTAGGTTTATTCAATAAAACGTATCGTTTGTTGTAGGACTTAATGGTTTCGCCGTCGTATTTAACTTCATCATCAGGTTTTACTTTATACCCAAGCTCCGTGATAACCTTATTATTAACCATCACTACGCCAGCAGCGATCAGCACGTCTGCCTCTCTTCGAGAACAAATGCCAGCGTTGGATATAAATTTATTTAGCCTCACCTCATCATTAAAAGACGGCAAAGGATCTCCCTTCTTAAACCGTTGACGATATTCTATATACTTGCGTTTGTCACGCTTTGAAACATTTTTATCGGGCTTATGATTTTTTTTATCTCTACGCATTACAGTTGACGTTTGAAAGGAATTTGAACTTTCAGACAACAAAGATAGGGAATTTCACAAGGCTCTATGAATACTGATAGCCCTATTCTTTTTGAAGAATGACAATATCCTCAATAAGCTCATCTACTTCATTTCGATTGGTTCCATCATAATAACCTCTGATCTGTTTATTTTCATCAATCAGTACAAAGTTATTGGTATGAATAAAGTCACTTCCGACGTCCCCTTGGTTTTCAGCCTCAGCCGGCTTTAAAAGGAAAAAGGATTTTCGCGCTAATTTATATATCGAATCTTTGTCTCCCGTTAGGAAAAACCATTTTCCAGCTGCTGAGCCGTGTGCATTTGCATACTCCTTTAAAACCTTCGGTGTGTCGTTTTCAGGATCAACAGTAAAACTCATAATCACAACATTGGTATCCGCTAAAAAGGCGGCTTGTACACGCTTCATTTGTTCGTTCATAATCGGGCAAATACCCATACAACTCGCAAAGAAATATTCAACTATCCATATTTTTTTTGAGAAGCTACTTGAGCTAAAAGCGAAACCATCCTGATCGATTAAATCAAAATCTGCAATAAAATGATCCTTTCCCTTACTCCTAAGCTCCACATCAACCATTTCAGAATTTAAGTCAATGGGGTTGATTACCTTAAGTACTTTCTTATCAGATGGCTTATTAAAATAGTACGCAATTGGCACGCAGACAATTAAAAGCAAAAAAATAAAGAGTACTTTTTTCATAAAATATTTTTACCAGATAATAAATCGTTAATGGTTTTTTTTCTTTCGGATTCAGAACCAGCAAGTACACAATAGGAAAGATTAAACTTTTTTAGATTAGACTCATATATCTCAAATAATCGTTCTCTGTCATTGGCGTTCTCTCGCAATGGATCTGAAATCCAATTGAAATCCGGTTTACAAAGGAAATAAAAGTCTAATTTTTGTCGCTTTAATAATTGTAAAATAGTATCGGATGCCGTCTGATACTTTTCCTCACACCATATTTTCATTACCAACATTTCAGTGTCGATGACCAATGGACTTGCAGCCGAGTTTCTATCAAATTGTTCTAATGCAATCTTATCCAAATCATCAATAGAATAGGTAGACCTACCCTTTAAATATTCTCTAGCATACTCCTCAACTAGTTCACAAGAAAGCTCTTTTGCAAGCCATTCTGCCGCCGTAGATTTTCCGGAACACTCAGGTCCTGTAAAAGCAATTTTAGTTCCTCTCATATAGCTCTTTTTTCCATGCATAATAGCCCGCAACTGCAACGAGAGTAAAAATTAAATATTGAATACTTGTTAACGAATATCCCTTAACATAATATAAAGGTATGGACATAAGATCCCCAACAATCCAAAATAACCAGTTTTCAATTTTTCTTCTGGCCATGAGCCACATTCCGACAAAAAATATCGCAGTCGTTAGTGTGTCTATGTAAGCAATGACATTATCCCACTTATCAAAGAGCGTATAAACCACAAGGACAAAGCACAGCGCAAAAACAAATAAGGCTAGGGCCCTTCGGAATTCCCATTGACTCATTTTAGAAATTGGATTCAGGTCTATTGAACCTGATTTTCGGGTCCAATAATACCACCCATAGATACTCATCGAAAAATAATATGCATTGATGAGCATATCACCCAACAAATTCCAATTGTAAAGCAGATAAACAAATATTAAGGTTGAGACAATACCAGTTGGGTAGACCCAAATATTATTTTTCTTGGAAAACCAAACACTGATTAGGCCGAATAGTATAGCGGTAGCCTCGAGAAAGATATTCACGGTAGAATATTCTTGATAGGGTGCCAATAAGGATGCTAAAATCGATTCCATTTAGAATACGCAGTATGTGCGTTTTCAAATTTAGTAAGCATTTAATCTCCTGCCTAATTTATTAGTACTGGAAACAAATCATTTCCTTACGGCTCAAACAAATATTTATACTTAGGGTATAACCTTGAGAGCTCCTCAAGATAAATAATAGGCATGTTTTTGCACTTATCCCAGACCAAACTTTTAAACATATTGGCCGGATGCTGTTCGACCATATCATTGGGAGGAGATAGCTCAACACAAACCCCTAGTCGCTTGGTTTTGGACCTTATGTAATTTTCTAATCCAGCACCATAATCTCTCGGGTTTCTTGATACGCGAGCCATTTTAAATCCACAAGCATTAGCCACTTTCGTATTTAGTTTCTCATCAAGCCCATTAAAATAAGAATGGGTACCACGGTCAGCCCAAAACAAAACATCTCCCTTCGTATGATATGAAAGCGTTAACAAAGGAACCAATGTGTCGACAAAATCTTGAATAATCCGAGCCTCTTTCGCTTCGCAGGGAAAAGCTCCTTTGTGTCCCTGAGATGCTGGGTCCTCTTCAAATAAATGACCGTGTTTCACCTCAAAGTTTCCATCATCAAAATTATTGTTAAGATCGATGCCTATCCCATTTGCTTTCCAATCAGAATAGGGACCAATTCTTTTTATTGAATCAACTGAAGGTTGATAGGTTTCAATACCATCCCAATCCTCTTGAGCAATTTTAAGCCCATCGGGATTTGCCACGGGAATAACGTATAGATCGTACTCATCAATAATAGAATTCGCAGATTCATATATACCAGCTTGTGATATTAAAGAGTATAAAAATTCATCGCAAAACTTCAAAACGAACTTGGAGCTGTAAAATTCTCTGGCATGTAAATTACCAACAATCAAAATTGGTTTTTTCTTTAACGCACTTTTCGTAGAAATTTTAAGTAGCGGAATAGACTGACCAAATTCAGAATAACCCAATACCGAAATGTCCACAAATGGCTCATATAAATAAAGCATATCAACGATAGCCTCATAAGACATTGCCAGCGAATACCTTGCGGAATCTTCAATGCCAACCTTCCTGTTTTTTTGAGTTAACGAAAGAAAAGGGACAAGAAGAAATAACATTAAAATCCTTTGCTTAATACTCATATAGGATAGGATTTGGATATTGCTTATTTTTGAATAATTAAACAAAGGTAATGACAAATAAAGCTTCTTTATGTGAAATGTTGAATATTGATTTTCCTGTAATTATGGCGCCAATGTTTTTGGTGTCAAATGAGGAAATGATTATTGAAGCCTTGCGAAATGGAATTACGGGCGCTATCCCAGCATTGAACTATAGGACAGTCGATGAATTAAGGGCTGCGATTCAGCGAATTAAAAAGGAGGTAAATGGTCCTTTTGGCATTAATCTTATTGTAAATAAATCGAACTTTCTATACAAAGAGCAGCTCAAGGTCTGTTGTGAAGAAGGGATATCTTATTTTATAACCTCACTTGGTTCTCCTGCTGAAACTATTGAGATGGCCAAAAAATTTGGTGTAAAAGTTTTCTGTGATGTCGTAGATGTTAAGTATGCTCGGAAAGTAGAAGCATTAGGCGCGGATGCCATTATTGCCGTGAACAAAGAAGCAGGAGGTCATGCTGGGCCAACACCTTTTGCTGAGCTAATTCCAGCACTTAAAAAAGAATGTAACATTCCAATAATTTCTGCTGGGGGAATTGGAAACGGTCAGGGCATAAAAGAGATGCTAAATTTAGGAGCTGACGGCGTATCTATGGGCAGCATTTTTATTGCGACAAATGAAGCTCCGGTTTCCAAAGGATATAAGGATGCTTGTGTGGAATATGGCGCTGAAGATATTGTTTTAACAACTAAGCTTTCCGGAACACCTTGCACAGTGATTAAAACACCATATGTAGCAAAAATAGGGACATCTCAAAACTTCTTGGAAAGCTTTTTAAATAAAAATAAAAAGGTCAAGAAATGGTTCAAAGCCTTGACATTTATGAGGGGAATGAAGAGTCTCCAGAAAGCGGCATTTTCAACAACCTATAAAACAGTTTGGTGCGCAGGACCATCCATAGAACACGTAAAGGAAATTCTTTCTGTTAAACAAGTTATTAATAATCTAAAGTCTGAATTTAATTCTTAGATAAAAGAATACGAAAGGTTGTTCCCTTGCCAATCGTAGATGAGGCAACAAAAACTTTACCTGAATGATGCTCTTCAATAATTCGTTTTACCAGAGCTAAACCCAATCCCCAACCTCTTTTTTTTGTGGAATATCCAGGCTCAAAAATAGCCTTTTGTTCTTTGGGAGAAATACCCTTTCCAGAATCAATAAAATCTATAGCTATGTTTGATTTATCGCTGTAAATATTTATTTCGAGCTTCCCGTCTCCCTGCATAGCATCGACAGCATTCTTGCAAAGGTTCTCAACCACCCAATCCATGAGAGAGGGATTGTGCGGCACGACATCACTCTGTTCAAGATTAGATTGAAAATTGAGCTCTACCTTGCTGGATAAGCGCGCCCTTAAATACTCTAAATTATTTTCAATTGTTTTGCTTATATCTGTTTGTTCAAGTTTGGCTTCAGAACCAATTTTAGAAAATCGGTCTGTAATTCTCTCAAGCCGAACCAAGTCTTTTTTCATCTCCTTCGTGACCATCGGATCAACCTTTAGATTCTCCAGATGTGCCTGCCAACCCATCAAAGAAGAAAGGGGTGTCCCGAGTTGGTGTGCCGTTTCTTTTGCCATTCCGGCCCAAACGCGCTTTTGCTCTGCTTTTCTATACGTGGAGAAAATAAAATAACCCAACAGAATCAATAAGCCAAGGACCAAAAACTGTATGCTTGGAATCCATTGTAAATAGAGTAATTCATTACTATCTGAGAAATAAAGCTGCTTTTTTCCTGAGCCAAAATCAAAGGTTAAAGGCGTATTGTCGAGCTTCCATTTCTCACGCAACAATTTACTTTCGTCCTCGCCAAGATTCAAATTACTCGCCTCCAAGGAATCAGTAGAAACATCCCAAAGCATCACTGGAATAAGGGCCTTATTATCTTTAATCTCATCGTTAAATGAGGAAATCAAACGTTCACTTTCTCGTTGAAGCCGCTCCAATTCAAATGAGTTTCCAAAAACAAATTGTAAAAACTCTCCATCCAAATACTCTATAACCCGATACTGATCAGTACTCTTCCACTCCGATGCTTTCAAAAAACAAATCGAATCCTTTTCAATAGAAGTCGAAACATCCCGAAATAGTGAATCCATGTTTCTATACTGCATTACCATATCTTCATCTGTTAGAAGAACGACAGGTATTTCAGTATTTGATTGAATAATAGATAGAGAAAATTCAACGTCTTGATTTTTCGAAAGGTCTGATTTAGTCAGAAGAATTTTTTGCGCTTCTACAACCAAGTCAATTTTTTGCTTCTCTTTTCTTTTCAGCTCGGAAAAAATAGCATTTGATAGCCGAACAAGTTCTCCTTTCTTTTTAATAGCTTCAACCCATTGCGTAGCTTTAGATTTTTCACGCTCGCCAATCTTAGAAACAAAATTATTCGAAAGCACTAAGGATACTGCAATGACAATGATAACCATGAGCGCTAGAAAAATTTTCCAGCGTTGTTTATTTATATGTAATCCGTTTGCTGCGTTTGACATGCTTTGCTAAAATTAAGGCTTATCTTTGAATCTATGAGTTTGAAAATTAAGAAACCACTGTATGTATTTATTTTTAGTCTATGCCTGATCGGCTTGCCTCTATTTCTGTTTCCAATTAATTTGTTTCCAGCAGAATATGTAGTAAAAAAGACGGGAATGATAATTCAGGCACCAATAAGTCTTTATTCGTTCACTCCATGGGGTTACGACCCTAACATGGATTATTTTTCTGACTTTTATTTAACTGCAAAGGGTTATGCTTTTGCTGCTTGTTTACTCTTTGGGTTTCCGTTTTTAATAACCTACCGAATATCGCTTCGTAAATAATGAGTTTATAAAGATTTTGTCCTGCCCCCATCTACAGGTAGGTTCACTCCGTTAATATAATCTGCCTCATTTGAAGCTAAAAAGGCTATTGCCTTTGCCACCTCTTCAGGCTCAGCAATCCGTTGCATAGGAACCTGCATCGCCATCATCTTGTAGATTTCGTCCACAGACTTTTCAGCTTTTGAAGCCTTTGCATTTGCAATGTCTGACAAACGAGAAGTATTGGTTGCTCCAGGAAGCACATTATTAACGGTAATGTTATATTCACCAAGCTCATTGGCCAAAGTTTTACTCCAATTTGCAACGGCACCACGGACAGTATTGGAAACTCCAAGACCATTAAGAGGTTGTTTCACCGAAGTTGAAATTACATTTATAATTCTGCCAAATCCTTCCTTGATCATAGCAGGAATAAGTGCTTGTGCCAAAATATGATTGCAAATTAAATGCTGCTGAAAAGTATTGATAAACTCTTCAGGTTTTGCATCTTTTATCAATCCACCTGCAGGACCTCCGGTATTGTTCACCAATATGTGAACCCCCCTTGTGTCTTGATTCATAAATCCGTCTAAAACCTCTTGTAATTCTAATGGATTAGAGAAATCAGCAACCAAAACCCCATGCTTTTGATGCTCATTTACAAGGGGTAATTCTGAGAGAACACCTTCTAGTTTTGTTTTATTTCTCGCCAAAAGAATTACGGATGCGCCACGATCAGCAAATAACTTTGCCGTTTCTTTACCTATACCCTGAGAACTTCCAGATACAAGTGCGACCTTGTTTATTAATGTTTGTTTATTCATTTCTTGTTAAATAAGTATTAAATTTCTTTTCTGTAAATATTAAACTTAACATGAAATTGTCTATCGTAAATTTAATACTATCGATAGAATTTCATATTTTCGCTAAATTACAAATCTAAAAACTTAACCAAATGAAAAAATTACTACTAATTGGCTTTTCGTTGCTCATGGGTATTTCTACCATAAATGCGCAGTGTAACGAGCCTACTGCAGCAGGTCCGCTTGCGTTTTGTGGTGGTGTTGCAAGTATCCCAATTGAGGCAACAGCTACACCTTCTGCGCTTACGTATACACTTGTTATGAATGACTCATGGGGAGATGGATGGAATGGAAATACAATTTCGATTTCTGCTGATGGGAATATCGTTCTTGCTAATGCAACGATAACAGCGGGTGCGACAGGAACTGCAACATTCACGATGCTTGAGGGCTCTGTTTTGACTGCGACGTGGGAAGCTGGATCATTTACAAGCGAAGTCTCTTTTGACATACAAGATGAAACAGGTACTGTAGTTTATTCCGGCGCACACGGAGATGCAATTGGCTTTACTGTACCTGGCGAAACATATATATTAAACTGGTACGATGCCCCAGGCGGGAACAATATCGGTACGGGCAACACACTTGATGTTGTAGGTTTAACCTCTGGAACTGGGACTTATAGCTTCTTTGTTACTCAAATTGGTGATACCTTAAATGGAGGTTGTACAGAAAGTGCGGCAGTGGAAGTCGTTGTTGATATAACTGACGTAAATGTTGATTTTCTTGTTCAAGATGTTTCTTGTATCGGAAACGAAGATGGAACCTTTTCTATTGCTGGGGTTCAGTGTGGAACACTTCCTTTTAACTTTTCAGTTGATGGAGGAGCATTTGGTCCCGCACCAACGAATTTAGCAGCAGGAACATATACTATCGTTGTTGAGGATGGTGCAGGACTTCAGAGCGCACCTTTAACCATTGAAATAGCAACACCACCAACGGTTGTACCAGGAGCACCTTCAGCAGACTCATTACTTTCTGTTTGTAGTGGTTCGTCAAGCATTTTGTTGGAAGCTACAGCAAGTGGTCTTCCTGTCGTGTATACCTTGAATATGTTTGATTCATGGGGTGATGGATGGAATGGAAACGCTGTAACTATTTTAGTAGACGGTGTTGTAGCACTTGCCGATGCAACAATCGCAACAGGAGATAATGCTACAGCGAATTTTGTAGCTTCAGAAGGAGCGACAATAACTGCAGAATGGACAACAGGTAGTTTTACAGGTGAAGTATCATTCAATATTGCAGATGCAGATGGGAACATTGTGTTTTCTGGGGTGTTTAACGACGCCATTGGTATCACAATACCCGCAGGAAATTATCCATTAAATTGGTATGACGCTGCAACAGCAGGTAACCTAGAAGGGAATGGATCTCCTTTTGAGGCTGTTGGGTCAGGAGTTATGCCAGCTGCAGTAACAGGAGCTTATGACTTTTTCGTAACTCAATCTAACGGCGGTTGCGAAAGTAGTGCAACACAAGTGACAGTTCTAGTTACAGATGTAAATGTAACCCTCAGCGTTACAGATGAAACATGTACGGGTTATGCTAACGGAGGATTTGCAATACTAGACACCTTGTGTGGTACAGCGCCATTCGTATTCCAAGTAGATAGTGGAGCCTTTGATGTAGCTCCAAACTTAACGGCTGGAACATATTCAATTGTAGTGCAGGACGCTGATTCACTTTTCAGCTCGCCTATCGAGATTACAATAGGAACATTAGAAACTTCTATCCCACCATCACCTGTTGCTGACACGGCAATATATGCGTGCGTTGGAGATTCAAGTATAGAACTTACAGCTGTTGGAGATATTGCTACGACTGACTCTCTGTTGACCACTATGGCTGCAGGTAATGGTTCTGAAGGAACAATGTTTGTTATTGAAGCGATTCAAGAAACTACGATTCAAGACTTTGCCCTTAACATGAATGCAGGGACCGGTGATGTTTCAATATGGTACCGGGCAGACGACTACCTTACTGTACCGGGAGCAAATACAAGTGATGCTGGATGGATTTTAGTTGGGACAGCTACAGGTGTAGCTTCTTCTTCACCAAACTATACAAATATTCCTGTACCAGTTAATATTACAGTACCTGCGGGTGAAAGATATTCTTTTCACGTGCACTCGACTGGTGGTGTAGCGTACACTAACGGTACTGGTTTAGGAAATGTTTTTGCTTCTAATGCGAGCTTTAATTTCATTGAAGGACATGGTGGAGCTCCTGCATTTAGTTGCACGTTCCAACCAAGAGTCTTTAATGGTTTAATTCGATTTGAAGCAACTGAATCAATCGATATAGCATGGTTCGATGCACCAACTGATGGAGCTGTAATCGGAAACGGAACTCCTTTTGAGTCTGTGGGTACAGCTATCTTGCCTGATGCAGATTCAGCAGGTACTTTCGACTTTTATGTCGCAAGTAACAACAACGGTTGCTACAGTGCAGAAACTATTGAAGTGAGTGTAAATATTGCAGATGTAAACGTTGATTTAGCAGCCGTAGATGCTACCTGTAACACGGGAGCTGATGGATCATTTGCCATTGATGCTGTCTCTTGCGGAGAAGCACCATTTACATTCTCAGTAGACGGAGGTGTTGCTGGACCAGCACCAACTGACTTATCTCCAGGTGTCTATAACGTTGTCGTTTTTGATAGCCTTGGAGATTCTTCAAGTGTTTATTACTTAACAGTAGGAAGTGCTGCTGGCCCATCTGACCTGGTGATAAATGAACTTACTGATACTAGCATAAATGTATCTTGGATTTCTAATGGTTCTGAAACTGCATGGACTGTGGAATATGGAGCTGCTGGATTTACTCCAGGAACTGGAGAAGAAATTGCTTCTATTTCTGTCACAGATACAGTTGCATTTATTAACAACCTTTCAGGAAATACAGATTATGATTTCTACGTAGTTGCGGACTGTGGAACTGGTGTCAATGGTGATTGGGCTCAAGTCTCATTCACAACAGATTGCGGATTCTACACAGTGCCTTTTGAAGAAACGTTTGAAGACGATTCTGACACTAGAATTTGCTGGTATAACATCTATGAAGTTTTAGAGGCTGATTGGACTTACCAAACAGGTGCTGGTGCCGGTATTGGTGGAGCTGCTCTTAATTCATATGAAGGAACACTGAATGCAAGATTTGTTAGCTCTCCAGGAGGTGAAATAACAAAGCTAGCTTCTCCGAGATTAGACCTTTCTGATCAAGATAGCGTTGCACTTGTATTTGCATATGCACAAGAACAATGGGCGGGTGATCAAAACACCACGAAAGTATACATGAGAGATACAGATACAGCAGCTTGGGTTGAAATTGCTTCTTATTCTGATGATACTCCGGAATGGACAGTTGATACACTATTTATTGTTGATACGACAGATCAATTAGAAATTGCTTTCGAAGGAACCTCTAACTGGGGTAGAGCGAATGTAGTAGATCAAATTCAGATTTTACCGTGTTCTGTTGAACCAGGTATTGATGGTAGTGGTAACGTTTGTAGAGCGGCCGACACAGTTGATCTGAATCAATACATAACTGCAGGTGAAACATATGGTTACTGGAGTTTCCCAGCAAATGAAACATTCGTCAATGGTTCAATTGCAGATGTGCAGTTTTTACCAGAAGGTTCACATGACTTCCTATATGTTGTGAAAACGCCTTGTACGGCAGATACAACAGTCGCAACACTTGTGGTTTATGGTCCATCTTCTGCAGGTGATGACGGTGCTGATTCGGTTTGTTTGAACGAGCCCTACAATCTACTGTCTTCTTTGTCAGGGAATATTGACTTAGGTGGGGATTGGATTGATCCACAAGGAAACAACCTTGGATCTCCTGATATTACAGCGAGTAACATCCCAGGTAGCTACAACTACTCATACATAACCTCTAATGGGGTGTGTGATGCGGATACCTCAACTGTTCTTTTGTTTGTTGATGGAGGTTGTGATTACCTTGGACTTATGGAAGCAGATTTAAGCTTCTTTGAGTTGTATCCTAACCCGACAAGTGGAAGCTTTAACATTCAGGCGAATGAAGCTGAAGGATTCTTCAGCGTTGAAGTAACTGATTTGAACGGTAGAATCATCCAAACATTCAAAAATTACATTACAGGAAATGAAATCAAATCTGTTGATTTGAAAAATTCAGAAACTGGAACGTATTTCGTGAAAATTTACAACAACAATGTATTTAAAACATTCAGAGTTGTTAAAAACTAATCACGTTAATCATTAAATTAAAGGGAGGCTTCGGTCTCCCTTTTTTTATTTTTATAAATTCGAGATATGTTTAAACTTCCAGACATACCCATCAGTATTTTTTCAACGATGTCTCATCTTGCCCGAGAACACGGCGCCATAAACCTATCTCAAGGATTTCCAGATTTTGAGGTGGACCCCAAGCTTGTTTCATTAATTGAAAAAGTGAGCAAAGGTACTGTACATCAATATTCACCGATGGCAGGAGAATCAAAACTGCTAGAAGAAACATCCAGACTCGTTTATGAATCTTATGGCCGTGATCTAGATCCAAAAAAAGAAATATTAATTACTGCAGGAGCAACACAAGGAATCTTTACATGCATTCAAGCATTGGTTGAACCAGCTGATGAGGTGCTCATACTTGATCCAAGCTATGACTGTTATGTTATGCCAATAACACTAAGTCAGGGGGTTCCCGTTCGAATACCTTTAAATGAGTCATTCCTACCAGATTGGGAATTAATTAAGCAGTGTGTAAATGAAAAAACCAAACTAATTATCACCAATAATCCACATAACCCTTCTGGTCGAATTTGGAGCAAATCGGATATGCAAGAGCTGTCGAACTTACTACAAACAAACCAGAACCTGTATCATATATCAGACGAGGTCTATGAGCATATCACCTTCGATGCTAGGCACGAATCTGCCAATCTGTATGATGGCTTGCATCCTAAAACTATGATTGTATCCTCATTTGGTAAAAGCTTTCATATTACGGGTTGGAAAGTCGGTTATGTTGTGGCTCCTAAAAAGTTAATGAATGAATTAAAAAAAGTACATCAATATCTTGTATTCACGGTAAATAGTTTGAGCCAACACGTTCTTTCAGAATATTTGCAGCAGCAAAATGTAAAGCAACTCGGTGCTTTTTATAAACAAAAAAGAGATCTTTTTAGAATAGGAATGGAAAATAGTAAATTTGAACTTTTACCTTGTGAAGGAACATATTTCCAGCTCGCATCCTATGCAAACCAATCTCAAGAATCTGACGTAGATTTCTGTCATGAACTGGTTGAAAAATTCAAACTAGCCGCAATTCCAATATCAGTTTTTAGCGCGCACGAAGAAAAAAGAAAGGTCATACGATTCTGCTTTGCCAAAGAAAATGAGACATTAACAAAAGCAACAGACCTTTTATGCAAGATTTGAATATAGGGATTTTACAATTCGATCAAATATGGGAAGACAAGCAAAAAAACTTCTCAAAGATTAAACACTTATTAAATAATAAAAAAGACTACAATCTTCTTTTGCTTCCCGAAATGTTTCATACCGGATTTACAATAGACCATAAAACGCATTCGGAAAAAATACAGCATTCGGAGGGTATTGATTTTTTGAGGTCTTTGAGCAAAGAGCTAAATTGTGCGATATATACCAGCTTGATCATTGAAGAAGACGAAGATGTTTTCAATCGGGGCATTTTTATTGATAAAGATAAAATCGCCTTCTACGATAAGCGAAAATGTTTTGGTCTCGGTGGTGAAACTGATTCTTTTACACCTGGACAAAAAGAGGTGATCGTTGACTTTCAAGGATGGAAGCTGAACTTACAAATTTGCTATGACCTAAGGTTTCCTGAATTAATTAGAAATGAACTTGACGTGAATGGTGTGGCAAAATATGATGCATTGCTGTATGTCGCTAATTGGCCGAAAAAAAGAATCACACATTGGATATCATTAATAAAAGCAAGGGCTATAGAAAACCAGTGCTATGTTATTGCTTGTAATCGAGTCGGGACAGATGGAAATGATATTGAATACAATGGAAACAGCTTGATTGTCGACCCGAATGGTATAATTCAAAACCCATTACATGAAAACAATTCAGAAGTAATCCTCCATGGAAATCTTTCTTCGCATGAACTTTGTGACCTACGAAAAAAACTTCCTTTTCTGCAAGACCGCTGAGTTTTGTTAAGAGTTTTGTATATTTAGCACCATAAATTAAATACATGAAAAATCTACTACTTATCTCCTGCTTGGTTCTTACCGCAGGTATCACTTGGTCGCAAAAAGCACCAAGAATAGCTTCTCTCGATGAGCTCATTGGAACAGAAAAACCTGCGCTAAATATTGAACACCTAAAGGATGAGGGCATCACGATTTGGTCTGATGATTTCTCTGACGAAACAACGTGGGTCCTTGATAATAGTGGTCAACAAGGCGTTGAATATGGTTGGAACATCAATGCTGTTTCTGACGGATGGTATTCAACAAATGGTATTGGTTCTACTTCAGGAGGAAATTACGCCGAGCTTGTAAATGGAGATCCATTCGCTGAAACACAAGCGCTCGATGTAGTTTATACTATGACTACTGCTAATCCAATTGACGTGATTACATTGGCTGGGACAAACGAAATAACCTTGGAATTTGAACAATTTGGTGCAAGGTTTAATGACCTTCAACAAATTTCATATAGTACAGATGGGGTTGTTTTTACACCTATAGGAGACAATAATGATATACCAGTTTTATCTGCTTCCGGCGGTTCTGCATATGACAATCCAGACCTTAAACAAATTAATTTAGCAACCGTTTTAGATATGAATAGCTCTCCTATTTGGCTTCAGTTCAGTTGGACGACTAATTTCCCTGCATCTGCAGAAAACCCGAATGTATGGGTTACTTATGGTTGGTATATTGACGATGTTCGTTTGGTTACAAATCCAGGAAATGATCTAGTAATAACAGAAACATATTGGGGAACAGAGGGTCTAAATTATTACCAAATTCCATTGACTCAAGTTGCTCCAATCGATTTTGAGGTGGCCGCGTTTAATGGAGGTGTGAATTCACAAACGAATGTTGTCTTGAATGTAAATGTTAACGAAGGTGCTTTTGTAGGCTCGAGTGATCCGGCTCAGATTAACTCTTTAGACACGGCTATTCTAACACTTAGCACACAATTCACGCCTGATGCAAATGGCGATTATGACATCGTTCAAACGATTAGTGCAGACTCAACAGACGATGTGCCAGGAAATAACGAAATAGATGATGTCAGTTTTTCAGTGGTTGACTTTATATATGCGCGTGATAATGGTTCGCCAGGAGGAAGTACAACAAATGGAGCAGATGGATTCGAATCCGGTAATTTATTTGATGTGTGGGCAGACCAAACGCTCAAAGCAATTGATATAAGAATCCCAGGAGGGACAAATGGCGCGCAGCTTGGAACAGAATTCTATGTAAAGCTATACTCAGTGGATGTTACAACTGGTGACTTTATTTATGAGATGGAGTCTGATGTATTAACGCTTACACAGCAAATGCAAAACACGAGCTTAACGGTTCCTCTTTTGAGTCCGGTTAACGTTATTGCTAATACTACTTATTTAGCGGTTATAGGGTCTTTTGGTGAGGGTCTTAGAGTCTCAACAGCAGGTACTTCAGAACCTCAAACGTCGTTCTTTTTAGATCTTGCAGACAACACTTGGTATTATCAGACTGGGACACCATATGTAAGAATGAATTTCGATCCGACAATTGGAATAGAAGAAAATCATACAACATTTATGGTAGGGAATATATTCCCAAATCCAGTGTCAGGAGAAGGTACATTAAATGTATTCATGAATAATGCACAAAATATGCACATGGAAATCACAGATATTTCAGGTAAACTTGTTGGCTCAGAAAGCAGAAATCTAAATCAGGGTGAGAATAAAATCTATCTTGATACAAAGCAACTTTCTAGTGGTATTTATACGGTTACCTTAGCAAGTGGAACAACATCATTGTCAAGAAAAATGATTGTTCAATAAACTAGAAAAATATATAACATTAAAGCCGGCAAATGCCGGCTTTTTTTATGATGGAATTTGAAATTGGATACCTTGGGTTGTTGCTAACTAGTTTCCTAGCGGCAACTTTTTTACCCATTACCTCAGAAGTTTTTTTGGTGAGTATGCTTGTGGTCGGATATGACCCTTGGATTACTTTGTTTTACGCAACAATTGGAAATGCTGCTGGAGGGTGGTTCAATTTCCTCATTGGTCGGCTAGGTAATCCTATATGGCTAAAGCGATTAAAGGTTCCCGAAAGGAAAATATTACGCTGGAAGGACAAGGTTCAGCGCTTTGGGTATTGGCTTGGTCTATTGAGCTGGCTTCCATTTATCGGAGACGTTATGGCAGTTGCACTTGGTTTTTTCCGAGCTCCATGGGGCACGAGTTTCTTCTTTATATTAATTGGGAAGTTTTTACGCTACCTCGTTATTATCGCATTATTCAGTCTTGGGTGGCTTTAGAAGAAACAATTTTTGAAAATTAACGTATCATAAGTTAAATGCCAAAGACTTCCATTTGACATTAAATAAATTTATGCAGAAAATTTTTAGTTTCATAACAAACATGGTGGATAGCTTTCGCCTGAATCAGGAGAAAGAAGATTTTCATGTAATTTCAGAGAATATTGACAGTGGGGTTGTATTTAAGGGTACCAACCTATGGATTTTAGTATTTGCTATTTTAATCTGTTCTTTAGGGTTGAATGTAAATTCAACTGCCGTTGTAATCGGCGCCATGCTTGTATCACCTCTCATGGGGCCAATTATAGGTCTCGGATTTGGGATTGCAACCTCAGACATAGGCCTGCTCAAAAAAGCGCTCTACAACTATTTATTTGCCGGTATTGTAGCGATTGTAGCATCTACGCTGTATTTTGCCCTTACCCCAATTAATATTGCACAAACTGAAATGCTGTCACGAACCTCACCTAATATTTACGATGTGCTCATCGCTTTTTTTGGAGGGCTTGCCGGGATCGTTGCTATTACAAGCAAAATGAAGGGTAATGTAATACCAGGAGTTGCCATTGCGACTGCTTTGATGCCGCCTCTATGCACGGCTGGTTACGGTCTCGCAACCTTACAATGGAATTTTTTCTTAGGAGCGTTTTACTTGTTCTTTATTAATACTGTATTTATTTCTTTGGCCACTCTACTAACAGCAAGACTTTTAAAATTCCCTCAAAAGCAACAGCTTGATGAAAAGCTTTCCAAGCGAACAAATAGAATTATTTTAGCCATTACTGTCTTAACAATTGTTCCCAGTATTTACTTTGGATACACTATGGTTCAGCAGGATCGTTATATGCAAAAGGCCATACGATTTGTGAAAAGTGAAATAGCCAAACACCCAACAAAAAACAGCTTCCTTCTCGATAATGAAGTCAATGCTTCAGAGGAAACCATCACACTCATTTATGGTGGGGAAAATATTTCAAAAGAAGAAATTAATTCACTTGAGAAAAACTTAAGAGACTTCTATCTTGAGGGTTCTACATTGGATATACAAATTGGATTCGGGAAAAAGGAGGAAGATGAAATCAACCCGTTAGCTGCTGAGCTGCTATCCAAAGAGCAAAAACTTCAAGAAGCGGAGGGAAAACTTGGTGAAGCAAATCAACAACTAGATAGTATACAAGAAATAAATGCACTTAGCGGAAAAATATTTAAAGAGCTCAAAGTACAATACGAGTCGGTTTATTCCCTATCCATGCAGCCCAGTATTGAATATCAAGACTCCGCCACTCTTGAAGTTTGGCTTGTTCATATAAAACTTGATAAGACATTAGATTTAGAAGATAAAAAAAGAATCGTTTCATGGCTAAAAGAGCGCGTTGGAAATAAAAACATCTACATTTACTATGATGTGAAGACACTTAATCCATTGGAAAAGGTTGCTCGTTTTTTAACACCTCAAGGTATTCAATAAAGGGATCTCTACCTAAAATCAAATCATTTACGGAATATTGAATTTTTTTGGTTGGTATAATTTCAATTAATGGTTGCTCTACTGAGCTCAACTTTAGTGTAGAAATGGTAATTGGTATCCTTGAATTTTCCAACACTATTCTAGCTGCATTTCCATGAGTTCCTTGCATAGAGCCAAAACATGGTGTTCCTATTACTTGACCTCTATTATGCCCCTTAAACCAAGACGCTAGTAGCACTGAGGCAGACATAGAAAGTCCATCAGTGAGTAAAGCACATTTTCCTGTGTAGGTAATACCTAATGGATTTGTGAGCTTCTTTTGATACAAGATAGAACTCATTGAACCCATTGGACTCTTATAAAAGTCATACTCTTTACTAATCATACCTTGGGGATATACCCGCAATGCTTTTTTCACAAAGTCTAACTTTTTAAATCGAGATAAGGTTTCAAAACGATCGAGCTTGCTTCTCTTATATAGGTAATTTAAATCGAAGGTTTCGCCTTTTGCATTTATATAACTCAAAACATGCTCTAATAAAAGTACATATCCCCCTCTGTTACCCCTGACATCTAGGATTACATTTGAAATCCCTTTGCGCTCTAATTTCTTAAAAAAAGAATTAATCACACGCTTATACTTTCTTTCCCTTCGTGATTCAAAGGACTTTAATCCCAAATACGCAACACTATCAGAAAGCCTATATTCGATATCATTTTTTTCATCCCAGCTATTTCGACCGAAGTATCTATTCAACTTAATTGACGGAGCAACATCGATCAGTGTGTCTCCAGCGTATACATAAGTAATATTAACAGGATCTGTTGGCGTTTTATTGAACAAATTAAATACAAGTCCCATCATGATTTCAATCAACTCTTTACGCGCAGACTTAGCAGGCCCCTCAGATGGTGCTAATGTCTCTGTGAGGTCATAAAGTTCATTAATAGATTGTTTGTTAACAGCTAATACCTCTACCCCTAGAGGAATTGCATCATTTAAAATTTTACTTAAATAGAATTTTTCTCCTATTTCCTTTAAATGAAAAGGAGATATTTTTCTTTTTTTTGAGTCTAGTCGTAATAGCTCCCTTGGGTTCAATGCAGTATGGGAGTCCTCAATGACACTTGTAAATCCATTTATAACTTGCGCAAATTCTAGCACTGTTTTGGGTTTTTGAACCAAACGCACCGCTTCATCATATGCAGCATTAAATAAACTGTCTGAACGGTAAAAAAAAGGAGCAGGATGTGTCTTTAGAATTGTTTCCTTTAATTGAAACAAATCCCTAGACATGTCTTTACTCAAAAGTGCGGTAAACAAATAAGTCGATTTTTCGTCACTTGATTTCTGAGACGCACCTGTCTGTCCGTAAAAAATAGTGACGGTAAAAAACAGCACAATAAATAGAGAAGTTCGCAATGGAAGTTGTTCGTTTTCTAAATTACACTATAACCTTAATATTCTTGTCATTTGAAAACAAAAATATACTAATTGTGTTAATTTTATACCTCAATTATTGGCAGGTTGATTAACAACTTGATTTGCAAAATATTTTGATTCGATGACAACATTTCTTATTTCAGGTGGTAGAGGTCTAGTTGGAAAGTCTCTAGGTAATATGCTCAAAAGACAAGGCCATGAAGTGTATAAATTATCTAGACGCCCTAAAAAGAAGGGGCACATCTATTGGAACCCAGAAAAGCAGCGTATAGATGAAAAACATCTTGATAAAATTGAGGTTATCATTAATTTAGCTGGAGCAAATATCGGTGCGCAAAAGTGGAGCGATAAAAGAAAAATAGAATTAATTAACTCACGTGTTAATTCAATTCAGTTCCTAAAACAAACGGCATCAAAAATGCCGAAGCTAAACTATTTTATAAGTGCATCGGGAATAAACTGTTATGGCTACAACACCCAAGTAGAAAAAGAAGAGTCCCATGAGTATGGTAACGACTTTTTATCCGAATTGGTTAAAGAATGGGAGATTGCTAGTAATAGCTTTAAAGAAATATGTCCCGTAGCGATACTGCGTATTGCATTAGTAGTGGATAAAAAAGGAGGAGCTCTCAAAAAAATAATGAAGCCGATAAGGTTAGGCTTAGGCTCTCCACTCGGATCAGGACAGCAATACCTTCCATGGATTCATATAAAGGACTTATGCAGGATGTTTATACATTGTATAGAGCATAAAAAAGAAGGTACATTTAATGCCGCTAATGGATATATTTCTAATCAAGAATTCATGAAGACTATTTCTAAGAAAATGAAAAAACCGTTCTTTTTTCCTGCAATACCGAAACGAATCTTATCCTTTTTCCTTGGTGAAATGTCTACAATGCTCACAGAAAGCTTAAAGGTGTCAAATCAAAAGATTAAACAAAATGGCTTTGAATTTCTATTCCCCGATTTCGATTCTGCAATGGCGCATATCGTGAAAAATGAGGACTGAATTTTCCTAACAAAAATTTGTAGATAAATACACTGACTTTTCTCTTTGATTTTATGTATTTAAAGTTAACTTCAAATAAAAGTATCTGAATGGCAAAAAAGCAAAAAATCTTCGTCCTTGACACCTCCGTTTTACTCCATGACCACCAATCCATAACGACCTTTGAAGATAATAATGTAGCAATCCCGATTACAGTATTAGAAGAGCTCGATAAATTTAAGGTTGGTAATGATACAAAAAACTTCTGCGCACGTGAAGTCATTCGATTTATTGACCGATTATCTGGTAACGGTGGCCTACAAGATTGGATTGGGTTAGGAAAAGGGAAAGGCAAGTTTAAGGTGATTATGGAGCAAAAGCCTAAAATAATTGATGCTGAGACAATCTATGCCGAAGGAAAAAATGATCATAAAATAATTAATGCAGCACTTTACCTTAAGGAAAATGAGCCAAAAAAATCAGTGACGCTTGTCACGAAAGATATTAACCTTCGAATAAAAGCAAAGGCACTTGGTGTAATCGCCGAAGACTATGAAACAGGAAAGGTCACTATCCAAAGCGAGGAAAAGTCAAACACAATTGAAGGTGTTGATTCTGAAAGAATCCGTGAAATATTTACAAAGGGACGTATAGATGAAAATGGAATTCTCGGAACAAGTAAGCTCGTAAATGGATATTATATTTTAAAAAATGGAAAGTCTTCCTCACTTGCTTTTTTCAACCATGCTGTAGACCAGGTTGAACGCATTGAAAAAGAATTTGTCTATGGAATAAAACCTAAAAATGCAGAGCAAGCTTTTGCTTTACACGCCCTAATGAACCAAAGTATTAAACTCGTTGCTATTCAAGGAGTTGCTGGGACCGGGAAAACACTTTTAGCTCTTGCTTCTGCCCTAGAGCAAGCAAAACAATACAACCAAATTATTCTAGCAAGACCAATTGTACCATTATCGAATAAAGAAATAGGATTCTTACCAGGAGATGCAAATGACAAGATTGGTCCATATATGGAGCCTCTTTTCGATAATTTGAAATTTATTAAATCACAATTCGGGCAGAACGAAAAAAAGCATAAGGCAATTATCGAAATGCAGGAATCTGGCAAGATTTTAATCACTCCTTTAGCCTTTATAAGAGGAAGAAGTCTCTCCAATATTATGTTCATTATTGATGAAGCCCAGAACCTAACACCTCATGAGGTGAAAACAATAATTACACGCGCCGGAGAAAATACGAAAATCGTATTTACAGGGGATGTTCATCAAATAGACACCCCTTATTTGGATGAAAATAGTAATGGTTTGGCCTATCTAATTGATCGATTAACAGGACAAAAATTATTTTCAAATGTAAAGCTAGAAAAAGGAGAACGTTCTGAGCTCGCCAATATGGCCAACGATTTACTTTAGAATAAGGTAGTTAAATGGTTATTCCGACCCGAACAAGCTCTCCAAAATACAAATGTTTACCAGAGGTGGTTTTCATATGAAGACCATTTACTGAAGAAGAACGTTGAGGAAAATATATTGTCATTAATTCTTTAAGGGTATCTTGATCAATCGTTGGAGAATACGTATTCAAAATAAGAAAACCATCCTCATTGAGAATCGAAGCCGTTGCAGCTAAAAGCTCATCTACTTTGTCTTCAAGCTTCCATTTCTCTCCCTTTGCGCCCAAACCCCATGCAGGTGGATCCATTTGAATTGCCTTATATTTATTGCCTCTTTTTTGTTCTCTATTGACAAACTTCAAAGCATCTTCATGTACCCATCTTATATTCATTAATCGGCTGAACTCCATGTTTTGCTTTGCCCAAGATATAATTGGCTTTACAGAGTCTAAATGATACGTATCCGCTCCCATATTCCTTCCAACGCACGATGAGGCACCGGTATAAGCAAATAGGTTTAGGAACTTATCATCAGCATTGAGATTTGCTTCAAGATACGCCCAATTTATTTTTTGCTCAGGAAAAAGCCCAATATGCTTATTATTTGTTAACTCAAGCTTAAAGGTTAGACGTCCATATTTTATATTCCATGAGGACAAGGCATTTTTTTTAAGTGGCCTCCAGTTGCCCTTATTGGCTCGTTTCTCAACAAACTCCCAATGAGCCATTTTCTTCCACTCGTTAAAAGGCATACCGCTATGAAAATATGCCTGGAGCTCAGGACGGATTGTAATAATATCCCCCCATCTTTCAAGCTTTTTTCCGCCTCCAGCATCAATAAGCTCGTAGTCTTTCCAAGGCTCTGTGAAAATTTTTGATTGCGACATACTAGCGCATCTTTGGCGTCTTTTTTCTGCCACCCATCATTTGAGCCATTCGCATTTGATTCTTAGAAGGTGCCATCTGCAATTGCTGCTGCATCGTTCGAATTTGATCCTTCATCATACCAGACTTGTCAAGCTTCTTTGCTTCAGAAAGTAAAGACAAAGATTCTTTTTTTCTGCCTGACTGAGCACAAATTCCTGCCAGATGCATGCGGGCCATTGCATTGTCTTCTGGAGTTCTCAATCCCAATGCCAAAGCCTGACGAAGCTTTTGCTCGCTTTGTGCAAGTCCCAATGTCTGTGCACCCATGATGGCCTGAAGAAAAATAACATATGCATGTTGTTTTCTAGGTAAATATTCAGGATTCGAAATCCTACTGATATATTTGTAAGCTTTATCCGTATTTCCAATACGCATTTGATTCAAGGCGAGTATCATTGTTGGATTCCGGAAAAAAGATAGGATCACAAGTGCCGTTACAAACAGCATGGAGATTCCCCAGCCCCATGAGCCCGTGTAAAAAAGATAAATGTTAAATCCAAGTGCTGCAGTTGCGACTGCAATGCGCAATATAAATCCTATCATAATTCAGTTATTGTTGCAATACATTTCAATTCTATAGCAATCGGCGTAGGTAAAGAGTTTATTTCAACAGTAGTTCTACATGGTAAGTTGTCTTTGAAATATTCAGCGTAAATCTTATTATAAACCTGAAAATCTCGTTTCATGTTTACCAAAAAAACCGTAACGTCAATCAGGCCATCCCAGCTAGATCCAGATTCTTCAAGAATAATTTTCACATTGTCAAAAACGCTGCGACATTGCGCCTCAAAATCAAATTCAATAAAGTTGCCATTGTGGTCAAGCTTCAAGCCAGGCACGTGTGAATCTGTAGAATCAGAACCTGCAACGCGAGGACCAACTCCAGATAAAAAGAGTAAGTTCCCTGCTTTTCTTGCGTGGGGATAAAGCCCAACGGGCTTCGGAGCTTTGTTCGTTGAGATACGTTCTTCCATAATCTTAATAGATTGCTTATGCAAATATAACACAAGCACTTTATAAAAAGGTTATTATCCTTAACTTTGAAGCAATGGACCTAACAGTTAAAAATACGCTAAGTGTTGTAATTCCCACCTTCAATGAGGAAGGGAATATTGAACTTCTCTATAATAAGTTGAGGGAAACGATTGACCCACTTGGACTAGATGCGTTAGAGTTTATTTTTGTCGATGACGGTAGTCATGACGATTCCTTGAAAATCATCAAGCGCATAGCTGCACATGACGCTCAGGTAAAATATATTTCGTTCTCTAGAAATTTTGGGCATCAGTTGGCTCTAAAGGCTGGACTAGATCATGCTCGTTTTCAAGGCGTTATTTCTTTAGATGCTGATCTCCAGCACCCCGTTGAGCTTATCCCAAAAATGATTGAAAAATGGAGGGCAGGTGTCGATGTTGTGTATTCAAAACGAATCGACAAAACGCTTCCTTGGTTTAAAAGAACGAGCTCTAAACTTTTTTACCGAATCGCAAACTCACTGAGTCAAATTAAGCTAGAATGCGGTGTAGCTGACTTCAGACTTATGGATCAAAAAGTAATTCAAGCCCTTTTAATGTATAAAGAAACCAACCTTTTTATTCGTGGAATTATTCCCTCGCTTGGTTTTCAACAAGAAGCAATTGAATACTCACCAAATAAAAGGCATGCGGGTAAAACAAAATATTCATTTTCTAAAATGCTGAGATTTGCATCGACAGGAATTACCTCCTTAAGCGCCAAGCCACTTTACTTTTCGATTTATTTTGGCGTATTTTTTGCCTTTCTAGCCTTTATTTATAGCCTCTATGCCATTTATGCTTTTGCATTTGGTAACGAAACTGTGCCAGGTTGGACCTCCATTATTGCGAGCATACTTTTGATTGGCGGAATTCAGCTAATTATGATTGGGATCATAGGAGTATATCTCGGAAAGGTATTTGCCCAAAGCAAGGGAAGACCAAACTACATCATTGCAGATAAAAACACTTTAGATGATTAAAGATTTCATCACCAAGAATAAGTGGTTAATTCTTGTTTTTGTCATTTTTGGTGGCGTTTTCGCTTCAATCAGCTTTATCAATCATTATAATTTTAGGACGTATGGTTGGGATTTAGGAATCAATCAAAATGCCATTTTTGATTATGCGCATTTCAGATGGAACGACTGTATGATTATGCAGCCCTCCTTCGAAAATGTCTTGGCAGATCATTTTTCGTTATACCCATTACTAGTATCTCCTTTTTATTGGATATTCGGAAGTTATACGATGCTTATTTTTCAATGGGCGGCAATTCTTTTTGGTGGATTAGGAGTCTTCAAATTTGTCCATTTCATTTCAGAAAATAAAAAGCTTGCAACTCTAGCCCTCATTCATTTTTTCTTTATTTGGGGGATTTACTCAGCACTTAGTTTTGATTACCACGATAATGTCGTCGCCGCGATGTTTGTTCCATGGTTCCTGTATTATTATGACAAACAGAAATATTTTAAAAGTATTTTATTTTTTATACTCATAATCATATCCAAAGAAAACATGGCACTTTGGGCCGGCTTTATCTCCCTTGGCTTGAGCCTTCGACACCTCATAAACAAAGAGTGGAGTCGCTTAAAACTAAGTGGCTTTTTAACCTTCACGGCATTCCTGTATTTTATTGTGATACTCAAGCTCATAATTCCCGAACTTTCAAATACTGACGGAGTATATCTCCACCATTCGTTTAATGCATTAGGTAGTAATTTCGGAGAAGTTATTATCAATATATTCAAACATCCTATACGCGCAATTGAGCTTCTTTTTGAAAACCATTCAGGTGATTCGTTCTACGATGGAATTAAATTAGAAACATACATAGCCTTAATTTTTGCAGGGGGTTGGGCACTTTTTTTCTATCCGGAATACCTCATAATGATTCTTCCAATTCTAGCGCAAAAAATGTTTAACGATTTACCCATAAGGTGGGGGATTAGTGATCATTATTCTATAGAGTTTGCACCGATACTTGTGATAGGGCTATATACCTTTTTAAACAAAATGAAAAGGCGAAAATTGCAAGTATCTATCTTAGCCCTATTACTTTGCGCAATTTCCTGCTTCAAATTCATGGATAACAGAACTTCCGAATACTACAAAAAAGACAATACGCGTTTCTACTCAGCCGAGCATTGGAAACGCAAGTTTGATGTGGGTTCAGTGCATGAGGCACTTCGAACTATTCCTGATAGCCTTCGCGTCAGCGCGCAATCGCCACTTGCGCCACATTTAGCATTCAGAGATTATATTTACCATTACCCATTTAAGGGAGATGCAAATTGTATCGCATTACTCACTGCCGAGGAAAACAAATATCCTTTTACAGAAGATCAGTATCAAGATGACATCAAAAAATTGTTGGACAGTGAAGAATGGGCTATTTTTATAAAAAACAAGGCACTACTGATCCTTATAAAAAAGTGAAAATGACTGCTCCTTTTTCAATATATAGCAGAAAGAAACGTTCTTTTAGTGTGAAAACATTTATGCTTGTACTTACCTTATTGGTAGGAAATTACTTTTGGGCCCAAATTGGCATGAGCCAATGGAGGTTACATGTTGCTTCTGGAAAAGCCATAGATGTGGTTTTGGCTGAAAATACAGTATTTACCGCCTATACAAATGGAATACATGTTCTGAACAGAGATAATGAAGAGGAGGAGCTTCTGACGGACGTAAACGGTTTATCAGATATCGAAATCTCATGTCTTTATTACGACTCAACTGAAGCGTGCGTCTTGGTGGGATACACAAATGGCAATATTGACAAAATAACGGCATCATCGATCTATAATATTCCTGCGATTAAGCTTGCCCAGGTTCCGAACTCCAAGAGAATCAATCGTTTTATGCGGAATGGAGATTATGTTTATGTTGCAACTGACTTTTGTGTTACAAAACTTGACCTAAACAAAGATGAAATTAAAGACACCTACTATCCGACCAATGGAAACCAGGCTATTTTAGATTTGAGCTTTTCAGCAGACACCATATTTGCATTAACAAACGACCGTTTAAAATATGGAATAATCGATAACCCAGCCCTTCCAGATGTCAGTCAATGGCAAGTCGATTCAAGACTCCCTATTCAATCAGAAAATTTCTATGCTGAGATTGAACAGTTCGAGAATAAACAATTTATTCTTTTAAAATCTCCTGTGTACGGTCAAGACAGTGTTTTCTACCTAAACAATAACGTTAAAACATGGCTAACGAACTCCCCTTATTCTCTAGAAATTAATAGCATAAATATACTAGATGACACCACCTTAGCCGTAAATATAGATGGAGGTATTTATATTTATAATAGTGAATTAAATAATCCGCTATCTTACAATTCGAACAACTTCAATATTTGGATTTCTCCTGTAAGAAGTATCCGAGGTATTGAGGGTGTTTGGTCAGCTGATCAAATAAATGGCCTGCATCTTTATCCATCTGGAATTGGATATAAAGCATTTCCCATTGTGGGGCCTTACAACAATAATTTCTACGCAATGGATTGGCAAAGCAATACACTTGCTGTAGCAAGTGGCAGACTGCTTGGAAAATTGCCTTCATTTAGCTCAAATGGAATACATATTTTTCGTGATGAAACATGGGACTTCAAGAACATTCAATCGGTTCCGCAATGGCAAGATGAAAATATTTGGGACTTTATAGACATTTCAGTAAATCCAAACGATCCGCTTGAATACGCAGTAGCTTCCTATTCAGAAAAGCCCTTGACAATTTTCTCGGCAGACACTGTTGAGGTATTTGATGACACAAATTCTAGTTTGTCCTTTACAGGGATTGAAAATGGATGGAGCCTTGCATCTGATGTTTGCTTTGATACTCAAGATAATTTGTGGGTACTCAATGGATATACCGAGCAACCCTTGAACGTAAGAAAGCCAGATGGATCTTGGACGAATTTTGATTGTGGATCAAGTGCAAGAAATATTTATACCACAAAAATGATCATCGACTTTAATGACAATATATGGTTCGCCTCTGAAGACAATGGTATGTTCGGATACAAACACAATAACACGATTGACGAACCTAATGATGATGAAGCCGTGCATATATACACAGGAATCAATTCAGGAAACCTCCCTTCGTCGAATGTTACCGCCTTAGCTGCAGATTTTGATGGAGAAATATGGGTAGGTACAGATGCTGGATTTGCTATTTTATACAATGCATCAAATACATTTGATGGAAACCCAGGTGACTATGATGTTCAGCGGGTAAAAGTGACTTTTGAGGGCAATGTGGAGTACGTCTTGGGGAATACGCACATCACCGATATTGAGGTAGATGGTGGGAATAGAAAGTGGATTGCAACAGCAAATGCTGGTATCCTTCTGCTTAGCCCAGATGGATCAGAAATATTGGAGCAGCATACGACAGAGAACTCTCCTCTTGTTTCAAATAATATCTTTGATCTTAAACTTGACCAAAACTCAGGAGAACTTTTCATTATTACGGATAATGGATTGATTTCATATCGCTCTGATGCGAGCTACGAAGACCCAACCTATGAAACCTACAATGTATTTCCCAATCCTGTTAGACCGAACTACTCAGGGCCTGTTACTATACAAGGAATCCGTTATAATAGCGATGTGAAAATCACTGATGCTGCCGGAAACCTAGTTTATAAAACCACCTCGAACGGAGGAACTGCTGCATGGAACTGTCGCGCATTAAATGGGCAAAGAGTTGCCTCAGGAGTCTACTATATCTGGACTGCAACGAACGTCGGAAAGGATAAAAAAGTAGGGAAAGTTCTTATAATGAATTAAATTATTTTCTACTTGAAATGCATCACTCAATATAATACTCATGCTCGATAAAATAATCTAACATCGCCTCTTTAATCAGATGCTCTTGATCTTTAGAATTAATAGGTGGTAAATTCCGTAGATTTTCAAAGTGTGGCCAACCATCTTCATCGCGACCTTTATATTCATAATATCCGGCTGGGGTTAAAAGCGTACAAATTGCGACATGAATCAAATCCGTTTTCTCCTGTTTACTGTATTTATCATGGCCCTTACCTAGCTCATTGACACCAATCAAAAACAACAAAGCATGGACATCTAAGTCTTCTCCAAAGGTTTTTTCCAGGTGTTTGGTTAATTTCTGATAACGCAATTCTATGTCATGGTCCATACGATCAAAAAGTTAAAATTTGACGATTAAAATGAGGTTGAATTTATTCCAATTCAAAGTGTGCACTTCTTGTTGTGGCAGAATTAGTCCCAATAAATAAACTAAACGTTCCTGGTTCTGATTCCCATTTCTTGTTGGCACTATAAAACTGAAGGGTTTCAGGTGTAATCTCAAATATAATTTGCTGTGACTCCCCTGGCGCTAACTCTACCAATTCAAAATCTTTTAGCTCTCTGACCGGGCGAGTGACACTTGCATAATGATCCCGAATATACATTTGAACGACCTCTTTTCCTTTGACCACTCCCCTGTTGGTCAGAGTTACCGAGGCCTCTATCTTAGTCCCTCTCGTAAGCTCTGGCTTACTTAGTGTAATTTCAGAATATTCAAACTCCGTATAGCTTAATCCAAAACCAAATGGATATAATGGTACGTTTTTTTCATCACCATAATGCGACCAAAATACACTTCCTGCATCGGCTCCTTTTGCTCCGGGACGGCCAGTATTTTTGTAATTGTAGTACAAAGGCATTTGACCCACACTTCTAGGGAAGCTCATTGGAAGTTTTCCGCTTGGGTTATAGTCGCCATACAAGACCTCTGCAATGGCATTTCCACTTTCTGTACCCAAATGCCAAGCTTCGACAATCGCAGGGAGGTGTTCATCCGCCCAATTCAGTACTAAAGGCCTACCATTCATGAGTACCAAAATGATATTCTTATTCACTGCATAAACCTCTTCTAAGAGCTCTTGCTGAAATCCAGGTAAATCAAGTTTCGATCGGCTTCTACCTTCTCCTGATTGAAAACCATATTCACCTAAAACCATAACCACTACATCCGCGTTCTTTGCAATATTCTTTGCCGCCTTTATTCCACTTTTATCGGTAGTATTAATGTTTACTTCCCTATGAAACGCGGGGATTTCATTCACAAGCTTAACTCCCTGCTCATGGATAATTGTATTAGCACCATACTTTCGCATACCCTCAAGAACTGAAATTGCCGAATTATTTTCTCCTGCGATTCGCCAATTGCCTAGTGGGCTATTTTTGTCTGCTGCTAAAGGGCCAATCAAAGCGATGGTTTGCCCTTCCCTTTTAAGTGGTAGAACTGCATTATCATTTTTCAAAAGGACAATGGATTTTTTTGCCATATCTAATGCACCTGCCCTTATTTCGTGAGCGCCTGTAATCTCTTTCTCGCGCGTCGTATCACAATAACGAAACGGGTCATCAAAAAGGCCTAGCTCATATTTGACTGTAAGAATTCTCCTTACAGCATCGTCTATTTGCGCCATTGTAACTCGGCCTTCTTCTACTAATGATTCAAGCTCAGAAAGATATATGTAGGATTCCATATCCATATCAGAACCACCATTTAAGGCAAGCTCCCCTGCATGGTTATTATCTCGAGCATACCCATGAACGATCATCTCCTTTAATGACCCCCAGTCTGAAACAATAAATCCATCAAAACCCCAATCACGTTTTAATATATCTCTTTGTAAAATTTTATCAGCTGTCGCAGGAATTCCATTTAACTCGTTAAAGGCATTCATGAAAGTGCGAACACCTGCGTCCGAAGCAGCTTTAAAAGGAGGCAAAACTATATTATGAAGCGTGCTCTCCCCAATATCAACCGTATTGTAATCTTTTCCACTTTCTGCAAAGCCATAGGCGGCAAAATGCTTCGCGCAGGCTGCGACTGAATTCGGACTCGATAAGTCATCTCCTTGAAAACCTTTTACCCTAGCCGAAGCAATAACACTTCCTAGATAAGGGTCCTCTCCTGCTCCTTCCATAACTCTACCCCAACGGGCATCACGCGTAATATCCACCATTGGTGCAAAGGTCCAATTTATGCCTGCTGCGGAAGCTTCCTTTGCGCCAAGAGCTGCAGAATTACGTATAGCTTCAAGATCCCAACTCGCTGATTCTGCCAAAGGAATAGGACTTATCGTTTTATAACCATGTATTAGGTCAAAACCTATAATCAAGGGGATACCAAGCCTTGATTTATTGACGGCAATCTCTTGAACAGCACGGACTTCTCTGGCGCCTCGAACATTTAGCATGGAACCTACTAATCCTTGGGCAAGATGGTCATACTTTTCTTTTGCATTTCCCTCTTTTGGGGAGGGACCTGTTACATTCCAAAAGCCATTATATTGATTCATTTGTCCGATCTTTTCTTTCAATGTCATCTTGGCCATCAGTTCATTTACACGTTGAGGAATTGAAAGTTCAACCTCTTTTTGATCAGTACCTCCACAGGATAATAGAAATGAAAACAATAACAATAGGTATCGCCCTCTAGGCAGAAAATAGTATTGTGCTAACATTTTGGGGTTTTTAGTGTCAATTTAATAACTGAATTCATCAATAAAGAATTGGTTTTTCACTTTATTACTCAGACGGAACAGAGTATCTGTTTTTAACAATCCAAGCAAAAAACGCGAGGTAAGCAAAGCACAAAACACCAATAATATAACTGCTTTGAATTCCAATACTCTCTGATACTGATCCCTGTAACCAACTGATAATCCCTCCACCCATAATCATCATAATTAAAAAGCTGCTACCTTGACTTGTATGTTTACCCAGTCCCCGAACTGATAAAGCGAAAATACATGGCCAAAGTGTACTACAAAACAACCCAACACTTGTTATCGCATACACGCTGATCATTCCAGTTGTCATCATGCCAACAAATAAAGCGCAAATTCCGAGGATTGAAAAAATCAATAACATTCTAGCGGCATCGCCTTTACTTGCCATATCAGCAGCAATTAAAACTATAATGATTAATCCATAAACATAAAATGGTGTTAGATCATGATTCGCAATCGTATTGACCAAAAGAAAAACACCAAAGGCTAAGTAAGGTGCTATAAAACGCAATATTTTCTGCAAAGACATATTATCAGTAAAAGCCTGAACAGCGCCTGTCCAACGACCTATCATTAAACTTGCCCAGTAAAGTGATACATAAGGTGCAATTTCATCTATAGCAAAACCTAATTCTTTGGACATGTATTCGGGAAGATTAGCTGCTGTTGATACTTCAACTCCGACATATAGAAAAATAGCAAACATTCCCAAAACCAATTGCGGGTATTGCAATGCAGACTTTTTTAAAGATGAATTATCATCAATTGATGCTTCCTGTGACTCAGGATGCTCTGGTAAGGAGGAGAACTTCAGCAAAACAGCTACCAATAAAAAAGCCACTCCAAGTATTAAATATGGAATTTTCACACTCTCAATACTCAAATTTGTACTTCCGGATGAAGTTGTCCCAAAAATTGCAAAGCTCACAATTAGTGGGCCAATGGTTGTTCCAAAATTATTAATCCCCCCAGCTAAGGTCAATCTCTGAGATCCAGTTTTAACAGGCCCTAAAGCAATAGCCAGTGGATTGGCTACAGTCTGTTGGAGAGAAAACCCTAAACCAACTGTGAACAGGCCTGCTAACATTAAAGGGTAAGAACCTGAATTAGCGGCAGGATAAAAAAGTAATGTACCAAGTGCTGAAATAACCAATCCTAAAATCAGGCCATTTTTATAGCCCATTTTATTTACGAGATCTTTACCAATTAAAAGAGAGATACCCATGTAAATTAGAGACCCAACTGTATACGAAATATAAAATGCAATGGAAACAAATTGACTTTGACCTTGCGTTAAATCAAATGCTTTTTTAAATACTGGAATTAAAATATCATTACTAGCAGCAACAAAGCCCCAAAAGAAGAAAACAGTTGTTAATGTAAAGAGGGCACTTTGATTCGTTTTTGCAGACATAATGTTCAAATTTAGTCACCCAAGATAAAGTAAATTTAGGACTAGCTAATGTTTTTTTTCAGTTTTTTCGAAGGGATTGACAGGGAAAGTGTCTTTATGACGGCATCAACAATGCCTTTGGCGTCATATCCACAATCAGCCCAAAGCTCTTTTTGTGTTCCATGGTGGATATACTGGTCCGGAATACCAAGCCGTGTAACTTCAGATTGATACTTTTGATCGGCCATAAATTCAATAACTGCTGAGCCAAATCCACCCATAATACACCCGTCCTCTACAGTAATAATGTACTTAAACTTTGTGAATATCTCATGAAGCATGATCTCATCAATAGGCTTCACAAAACGCATGTCATAATGGGCAAGAGAGACACCAAGCTTAATTAATTGTTTCGCTGCTTCTTGAACAAAATTTCCTGGGTGACCTACGGATAAAACAGCAATATCTTTGCCGTTCGTAAGACGCCTTCCTTTTCCTATTGGAATCTCTTTCATAGGGGTTTTCCATTTTGAAAGAACACCTCTCCCTCTTGGATATCTGATGGTAAACGGACCGCGATTAGGCAGTTGCGCAGTAAACATTAAATTTCTCAGCTCTTCCTCATTCATAGGTGCAGAAATCACCATATTTGGTATGCATCTCATATAAGAAAGGTCATAAGCACCATGATGGGTTGCTCCGTCTGCTCCTACTAGTCCAGCACGATCCAAACAAAAGACAACATTTAAATTTTGTAACGCTACATCATGAAGCACTTGATCATAGGCGCGCTGCATAAATGAGGAGTATATATTACAAAACGGTAATAAACCCTGAACAGCCAAACCTGCACTGAAGGTAACGGCATGTTGCTCTGCTATTCCCACATCAAAAGCACGTTCAGGCATTGCTTTCATCATAATATTCAAAGAACAACCTGAAGGCATAGCCGGCGTAATGCCCATTATTTTATCGTTATTCTCTGCAAGCTCTACAATCGTATGACCAAAAACATCTTGGTATTTAGGAGGCTGCTGATCTGGAGGAGCGATTTTGACAATCTCACCTGTTTCTTTGTTAAATATTCCTGGGGCATGCCATTGTACAGGGTTTCCTTCTTCTGAAAATTTATAACCGGCGCCTTTGCGTGTAATACAATGTAGAATTTTTGGTCCCGGTATATCCTTTAGCTCAGCTAAAACGGTTGCTAAGCGCTCCACATCGTGCCCGTCTACAGGTCCGTAATATTGAAAATTTAAAGATTCAAACAAGTTGCTTTGTCCCCCACCTTTAATAATTCTAGATACCTTTTTTGCAATGCTTTGTGCGTCGGGTCCAAACTTAGATACCTTACCCAATAATTTCCATATTTCCTCCTTTACATGTCCTAGAGGCTGAGAGGGCTTAAAATCCTTAGAATATTCTCTTAATGCGCCAACGCTCGGTTCAATTGACATTCCATTATCGTTCAAAACCACTAATAAATTTGCGTCTTTTTCAAAACCAGCATGATTGATCCCCTCAAAAGCCATTCCTGCAGTCATTGCACCATCTCCTATAACAGCAATATGTTGTGTTTTTGAATCTCCAGCGTACTTATTTGCGACAGCCATTCCTAATGCTGCCGAGACAGAAGTGGATGAATGGCCTACACCAAAGGTATCATACTCGCTTTCTGACCTTTTTGGGAAACCCGAGATTCCTCCTTTACTTCTATTTGTATGAAAAACTTTTCTTCGACCAGTTAATATCTTATGTCCATAGGCTTGGTGACCTACGTCCCAAACAATTTTATCAATGGGCGTATCAAAAACATAATGGAGTGCAACAGTTAATTCAACAACACCTAAACTTGCTCCAAAGTGACTATTCCCTATCTCAGAAATTACGTCAATAATATATTGCCGAACCTCGTCAGAAACCTGAGGTAAATCCTCAATAGAAAACTTGTCCCTAAGGTCTTTTGGGACATCTATTTGATCTAAAAAGCTTCCAGGTTTGTATTTTGACATAACGTTAGGGACAAAGTTAGATGATTAAACACATTTAACCTAACAACAAAGTTTTCAAAGGGTTTTAAGCGTTTGTATTTTCTTGCGTGTCTTTTTTCTTTTCGATGTAGAAAAGGCTTATAACAAAAACAAGAATTAAACTATTTCTGAAAATCAAATTCATATAAAAGCTTTCAAAATCAATTTGGATAGCAAAGAAATATAAGGCCAAAGCACTTCCTAAATACAAGAAGAATTTCCATATATTATACGGGATTGGGTAATGTTTCTGTCCGAGGAAATAGGAAAGCAACATCTGAAAAAGATAAACAATGAGTGTCGCCCATGCGCAAGCCATGAAACCATACTTGGGAATAAACAAGACATTAATTAAAACAGTAATAAAAGCCCCGCTCAATGCGATATAAGCCCCAAACTTTGTCTTTCCACTCAACTTATACCAAATACTTTGATTATAATAAATCCCTAAGAAAACATTGGCGAGCAGTAAAATAGGCACCACACGTAATCCTACCCAGTACGATTCGTTCTGAATAAAGTACTTAAAAACATCAATGTTTAACGCCACCAATAGGAACACAAAACAAACCAAGCCTATAAAAGCGTTCATGACCTTGACATAGATTTGATTTTTATTTTCCTTATTCATTTGGCTAAAGAAAAAAGGCTCTGCAGCATATCGGTAGGCTTGTAAGAAAATAGTGACGAGCATCGCTAATTTATAGGAGGCGCTATAGATTCCAACCTGAGCTTCAGCATAACTCAAGGATGCAGGAATTAATGGGTCATAAAGCATCTGTTTGAGCAGAATTCGGTCCAACGTTTCATTAATTATTCCTGCAAAACCGGCCACAGCTAAAGGAAGAGAATAAAATGCCATCTTCTTAAAAAGTTCACTATCAAAACTTGATTTCAATCTAAATGACTTATATAGCAATAAGGGTTTGACTAATGAAGCAATAAGGTTCGCCACTAATATGAATACAATGCCTCGTTCTGGATTCTCTGGGGAAACAAAACCAAGCATTAAAATCAGATTCAAGGTTATATTGACACCTATTGAGCTAAACTGAATTAAAGAAAAACGGAGGGCTTTTTCTTCCGCCCTGAGCTTGGCTAGAGGAAGCGAAGATATGGCATCAACTGCCACTATAGCACCCAATAGGAGAATATATTCCCCATGGTGCTCAAAGAGTAAAAGACGCGCTAAGTCCTGATAAAATATGGCTATAATTAAAAAAAACAACCCATTGACAAATAGTAATGAGACCAGGGCCGTTGCAAAAGTCTTTTCTTTAACACCTTCTTTTTGAATGAATTTAAAAAAGGCTGTTTCCATACCAAATGTGAGCAAAACAATTAAGAATGCGACCCATGCATAGAGCTCAGAGACCACTCCGTAATCAGAAGGGTCTACAAAAACAGCTGTATACAGAGGGACCAATAAATAATTCAGTAGCCTTCCAAGAATAGAAGACAACCCATAAATAGCAGTTTGCCCAAAAAGTCGCTTAACAGGACTCGTCATATTATTTTCTGAAATTTGCTTTTCGTTTTTCTAAAAAGGCAGTAGTTCCTTCCTTAAACTCCTCTGTTCCAAAGCACTTTGCAAATTCTTCAATTTCTACTTCATAACCATTAACTCCTGAAGCATAACCCGCGTTTACCGCTTTTATGGCAGAACGTATTGCCATTGGTGAATTGCGTAGAATTTTAGAAGCCATCTTTAATGCTGTATCCATAAGCACATCTTGTTCGACAACTGAATTAACCAATCCACAACGAAAAGCTTCCTCTGATGAAATCATTCCAGCTGTAAAGATGAGCTCATTGGCTTTTCCTTTGCCTACGAGTTGTGCCAACCTTTGTGTACCTCCATAACCAGGAATAACCCCAAGAGAAACCTCTGGTAAACCCATTTTTGCATTTGTAGAAGCAATCCTGATGTGCGCAGACATTGCTAGTTCTAATCCGCCTCCTAAAGCAAAACCATTTACCGCAGCAATCACAGGTTTTGGATAATGTTCTACCAGATCGAATAAAAGCTCTTGTCCTCTTTGTGCAAGTGTGCCTCCCTGTGCGATTGTAAAATCTGCAAATTCCTTTATGTCAGCGCCTGCTACAAAAGCTTTATCCTCTGCACCCGTCAAAACCACTACACCTACCGCCTCATTTAACTCTATGTTTTTTAAGGCTTTATGCGCCTCTTCAATGGTTTGTTTATTCAGGGCATTTAGCTGTTTAGGGCGGTTAATGGTCAATATGGCAACACCATTAGAAATATCAAGAGAAATATTTTCGAACATAAGAAATGAATTTTGTGTTAAATATAAGGGTAATTGTGCGTAGCCTAAGAGCAATGATTTGGTTTTTTATTATTTATGAATAATCCCTTATTTCTCGGGTAAGCACTATTTAATTCGTAATTTTGCACGTCAATGGCGCAAAAAGATTCAACAAAGCAGACGCTTTACAAGAAAATTTTGGTTTTTACCAAGTTTAGACTATCCTTTCTCGTGGTAATATCCGCATTAACGGGTTATCTTTTTGCAGGCGGTTCAGACTACATAGAAATCGCTTTTTTAATGGTTGGAGGTTCTTTTGTTACAGCAGCCTCTAATGGCGCCAATCAAATTTGGGAAAAAGATATCGATAAACTAATGGCTAGGACTAAAAACAGGCCGTTAGCTCTTGGAACCATGAGCTTAAGATTTGCATACTCAATCGTCATTTTATTGCTCATCATAGGAAGCTTTTTATTGCTGCTGATCAATCTTAAATGTATGCTCCTAGGAATAGCTGCTTTTATTTCTTACGTATTTATTTATACACCTATGAAATCTAAAAGTGCTTGGGCAGTTTTTATTGGGGCGTTTCCGGGTGCTACACCCCCTTTTTTGGGAGCAATTGCCGCAACCGATGCCTTTGGTTTCCTGCCCGGTGTACTCTTTTTTGTACAATTCACATGGCAATTCCCACACTTTTGGGCAATTGCATGGGTAAGCCATGAAGATTATAAGAAAGCCGGATATCATCTATTACCATCCGCACTCGGTAAATCAAAGCAGTCGGCTTTTCAAATTCTGATTTATTCATTGGCATTAATTCCCTTCAGTTTAATCCCTTGGATTTTAGATTGGACTGGGAATACGACCTTCGTAATTGCCGCAATACTGGGCACTTTATTTTTCATTTATGCGTACAAATTGTTCCTAAGTCAAGAAGATGCAGATGCGAGAAAACTTATGTTCGCTTCTTTTGTTTATTTACCAATAATTCAGTTTACCTATGTCCTTGACAAGGTAGAACATATTAAATTTTTAAGTGATGGATTTATCTAAAGACATGGACCCTATCGTCCATGAAAAAATGAAAAAAAACATGGTTTATGTGAGCTGCTTTAGCATTGTGATGCTCTTTGCAGGTTTATCATCAGCTTACATTGTGAGTATGGGTGATGCTTTTTGGTTGGAAACAGCCTTGCCCAATGCCTTTTGGTGGAGCACGGCTTGTATCGTTTTAAGCAGTATAACCTTTATATTTTCAATTTCTGCAGCACGCAAGGGTCAGGTCTCTTTGCTCAAAGCTGGAATGGCGATAACCCTATTGTTGGGATTGCTTTTTGTTTATTTTCAGTGGACAGGTTTTGGGCAACTCATGGACAACGGTGTTCACCCTTTTCAAAACCATATTGTTGTGACTGATGGTCGTTATGGGGACTATTTCGAGGTTAAAAAAAATGACCAGTTCATTACAGTTGATGGAAATGACTACCTATTAGATGAAAAAAAAATGAATGCTGACCAATTCAGCTCATTCCAAAGCTTCATGAAAGAGTTTATCTCAGGAGAAAATTACAACAACAAGTTCCGGTTGATCACATCGGGAAAACAAAAAGAGTATACGTTATTGTTAAATAACGTGCCGCTGTCGATTCAAAGTAACTCGTTTTATGTAAATGACTCAACACCTATTGCTTCTGCTGACGTATTAAGGCTAAAGCAACTTGCGCAAAATGTAGTGGATGGAAGAGGGGACTTTTTTGCCAAAGGTAAAATCGGTGAAGATTTTAATATCTCTTACAAAGGAGAAAATTTGGAATACAAGAATAGAAAGCTGCATTACAAAGGGAAGGTGCTTTCCAACTTTTTACAAATCAAAGCCACTGAATCTTCGGATATGGCCTCGTCATTTTTATTCATTTTAACCTTCCTACATTTACTTCACGTCGCGGCAGCATTGATCTACCTAAGTAGAGTCGTTACAAAAACCTTTATGAATCGTTTTGGAGCAGAAAACCATCTTACTCTACGTCTAACTGCAATATTCTGGCATTTTTTAGGGCTTTTGTGGGGGTATTTAATACTGTTTTTGGTTTTTATTCATTAAACTTGCAGTAAAATCTTTTAAATGGCGGGAAATACTGTTCAATTAGACTCCAAAACACTATGGGGTGGTAAGGAATCTCCTTTTCAAACAAGCTACGGAAAATTAATGATGTGGTTTTTTCTGGTCTCTGATGCGCTTACGTTCAGCGGTCTTTTAGTTGCATACGGATTTGTAAGACATGATACGCTAGAAGCATGGCCAATCGGAGAAGAAACATTTAACTCATTGCCTTTTTTAGGTCATGGTTATCCACTTATTTATGTAGCACTAATGACCTTTATTCTGATTGTTTCCTCAGTTACAATGGTTTTGGCCGTTGAAGCAGGACATCGCATGGACAAGAAAGGCGTTATTAAATGGATGATTGCTACAATCATTGGTGGTTTTTTCTTTTTAGGTTCTCAAGTTTGGGAATGGAGCCACTTCATTCATGGTTCTGAATTTGGTAGAATAGAATTGATGGACGGATCAGAAGCAATTGTAAAAGGTCATTTTGGCGAAATCAAAAATTTCACCGTATTAGAAAGCGGATTGCACCACAAGAAAGGTGACGTAATCACTGATGACTTGATGCATACGTTTCAGCATGCTGCTAAAGAAGGTCACATAGAAAAAGGTGGAAAAATCCACCTTCATGATGGTTCAGTAGCACAAGTTAACAAAGCCCACGACCATGACCTTGAGCTTACAATCAAATTAATTAGCTCCGATTCAAAAAGAAAGATAGGAGATAAAATCGATGGAAAAGAAGCAGAGAAGCTTTACTATGCCTCACTTTACAGCGGAACACCCAAAGTTACTTATGGTGCACCGTGGTTTGAGGACGGCGAACATTGGTTGCCTACCAAAAATGAATATGGACCACAACAATATGCTCATTTTTTCTTCTTTATTACAGGATTTCATGGTTTCCATGTATTCTCAGGTGTGTTGATTAATATTTTAATTTTTATTGGCGTCGTAAAAGGAACTTATCATAAAAGAGGACATTACGAGATGGTCGAAAAAACTGGACTCTATTGGCACTTTGTAGATTTAGTTTGGGTTTTTGTTTTTACATTTTTTTACCTCGTATAATATTTAAAACAGCACCATGGAAAGAGACGATTTAATTGAATATTCTTTAAATACCCACCACTCCGAAGAGCACGGAAAGGCGCTTCGAACAAAAATATGGAAGGTCACCCTGCTACTCACAATTATTACTGCGATTGAAGTTGCACTTGGCGCCTACATTAAACAATCGTCAGACGTATGGATTTACGTGAAATGGACCTTTATCGTCTTAACCCTTTTGAAAGCAGGGTATATCGTTATGGTGTTTATGCATCTAGGTGATGAGAGAAAATGGATGCGTAATGTCATTTTACTTCCTTACGCTGGTTTTATTCTTTATTTAATTTTCATCGCATTGGTGGAAGCACTCGCGGTTGGAGAGGCTTGGTCAGGTGTTGCCGTTTAAAAAACTCTTTTGACTAAGAAAAGATTAAATAAGTTTATTGGTTTTGTTTTAGTCTTTGGACCAGCACTACTCCTAATTTTTATTGGAACGAGAAGCTGTGAACACAAGTTCGAAGAGCTTGCCGATTACGGACCTGTCGCTGAATTTGAATTTACAGATGCCAATGGAAATTTGCGAAATTCGAAGGAATTCAAGGACGAGGTCGTTCTAATAAATATACTCCAAAGTACATGCCCCGATAGTTGCTCTATTTTAATGTGGCATTTGAATCAAACCATCTACCAGCATGTCTGGAAGAACAAAACAAAGAAAACAAAAAAGATCAGAATAATTTCTTTTCTCACTGATGGCGAAGGGAATTCAGTGGAAGACCTATCCGTTATCAATGATGCGGTGCATGACTTGACAGAAAACTATGACCCGTCTATTTGGATTTTAGCTACTGGAAATGTAAAAGAGATTTATAACCTAGAAAACAATGGCGTATCACTCACGGATGAGCAGTCAAACTTTCAAGAGCTTATGCTGCTTATTGACAAACAGCACCATCTTAGAATGGTATTGTCAGGAAATGTAGAGGGCCAAATAAGGCGTATGAAACAAAGCATGGCGCTACTTCAAAAACAATATGATAAACAAGTCTTAAAATAAAAATGAATCGTTTATTTATTTGTTTGTCTCTCCTGCTCATTACTGCCTGTGAAGGAGATGATTCCTCAAAAGCACTACCTTATATTGGAGACTACGACCTTCAGTATACTACGGTAAATGGAAAACAAATCGTTGACACTATTTATCAACCTATTGGCTCATTTTCTTTTCAAAATCAAGAGGATATTCAAGTAAAAAATAAGAGCTACACCAACAAGATTTGGATTACTGAATTCTTTTTTGCCACTTGTCCAACCATTTGTCCGATTATGAATGTGCAGATGACAAAACTTTCTGAAGAGGTAAGAAAAATGAATGCCGAAAATATAGTTCAATTCCTTTCCTTTTCGATTGATCCAGAAAAAGACACACCAGAAGCGCTAAAAAAATATAAAAATCTCCACTGCAGCGATTGTGCAAATTGGGATTTTTTAACGGGTGATGAAGAGCTTACACACAAACTGGGAATAGAGAGCTTTAAGGTTTTTGCAGGGCGAGAAGAGGAAGCCGCCGGTGGATATGCGCATTCTGGCGCTTTTTCTATGGTTGATCAAGATGGGTATCTCAGAGGTGTATATAACATTACAGATTTTGACGGTTCCGTAAACAAAATTGAATACCAAAGGTTATTAAAGGACCTAAAAATTCTAATAAAAAGCTAGCTTGTCACAAATTGAATACATAGAATCTCAACTGACGCCGCTTAGAAAACAGCTCAAAGAGCACAGCTTATATGAGCAGCTGCAGAGTATTGAAGACATAAAGATTTTCATGTCCCTACATGTTTTTGCCGTTTGGGATTTCATGTCGCTCCTTAAAGCACTACAAATTCAACTTACAACAACGACAATCCCTTGGCGCCCGCGCCCAAAAGCATCTTTAGCAAGGTTTATCAATGAAATTGTTCACGCCGAAGAAAGTGATCTTAACGAAAAAGGCGAGCCAAAAAGTCATTTTGAAATGTATTTAGATTCGATGCACCAAATTGACTCAGATGCCACCGAAATCAACCACCTCATTAAAGGACTAGAGAAAGGAGATTCAATTCATTCAATTTTAGACGCGTTATATATTGAAAACTGTGCGAAAGAATTTATGCGTTTTACCTTTAATGTCATCGAATCTGGAAAGCCACACTGTATCGCTGCGGCATTTACCTTTGGAAGAGAGGATTTGATTCCCGATATGTTTATCGAGATTCTCAAAAAAGCAGATGCAAAAAATACAAAGTTTAACAAGCTGACATACTATCTTGACCGCCATATTGAGCTCGATGGAGACGAACACGGTCCGCTTTCTCTGCAAATGGTCGAAGAGCTTTGTGATAACGATCCCAAAAAGATAGATGAGGTGCTTGAGGTCTCAAAACAGGCGCTCCAGCATAGGATTGCACTTTGGGATGGTATAAAAGAAAAAATTGTCGCTCAGGAAGGACGAGTACCTCAAGCGGAAAAATCACCAAGCAAAAAGCTTAAAAATGCAATTCTAGCGGTCTCCATAATTATTCCGTTGGCAGTTGCTATTCTTTTTTCAGTAAAAATCGAAGGGTTCGACCTTTCTTTTCTACCCCCTATTTATGCTTCTTTGAACGGGCTGACAGCAATAGGTTTGGTTTCGGCATTGGTGGCTATTAAATTCAAGAAAATAAAACTGCATCAGAGAATTATACAATCTTGCCTCTCTTTTTCAATTTTGTTTTTGTTGTTATATGTGCTTTATCACATGACCTCAGATTCAACGAAATATGGAGACATTAATGGTAATGGAATCCTAGAAAGTGCAGAAGCGCTTGCCGTCTCCGATACAAGAGGTGTTTATTTTTTCATTCTTGTTTCGCATATTTTCTTGAGCTTGGTTGTTATACCACTGGTGTTGTTTACCTACAAGTTTGCTTGGGAAGGCAATTATGAAAGACATAAAAAATGGACAAGGTTCGCTTTCCCTATATGGCTTTATGTGGCCATAACAGGAGTAATTGTCTATTATATGATTTCACCTTTCTACAGCTAGGTTTATTTAATCAAGATCTCAACGCGTCTGTTCGCCTCCTTCTGCATCTCTGTTTCTGGAAACGCATAAACTGGATTTGTAAAACCAAAGCCTTTTGCACTTAACCTTTTCGGAGAAATCCCCGCTAGAGCAAGATGTTTGACTATTTCTTTAGCTCTTTTTTTAGAAAGTCGCTTAGAACTGTAAGGCTGTGTGCCGTCTCCATTAACATGGCCTTGAATTTCAATATTTACATTAGGATTGACCAATAAAAAGTCCCGCAAACGATTTAGTTTTGGCGCTGATTCTTCTAAAATCGTAGAAAGACCTGCAACAAAATAAATTTCGTCTATTTTAGCCACCGCGCCACGAACCAATGGTTTGAGAAAAACAGTGTCTTTTAGTCCATTTTTAACAAGTATCGAATGGTTCTTTTTATCAAAGGAGAAATATCCTTCGGCATCGATCTTTAGCTCACATACCTTTATATTCTTACGTACATTTAAGATAAGCTCACTAGCTACATATGCTCCATTAATTTCATTTGAGCCTGTTAGAGAGATTTTACTTTTCACTGGTCGCTTCGTTACAGCATCTCTCACGTGAATCTCATACTCGTGAGCATTACCATGTGTCGTTAAATCAAATAATAAGGAGTCCACAATCTCATTACCAAATTCATCTTGTGGAGAAAAATCAAAAGAAAAGTCCAAAGAATCTTTTATCCCCTCTTCCGCGATAAGCACAACTGCATAGCGTAACGCTTCTTGAACAAAAATAAATTCTGCATCAAGGCCAACTGAATTCGATTCAGAAAAAATAAACTTGGCTCGTTGTTCTTCAATCTCTTGACAAATTTGACCACCTTTTTCTTCAAACATATATATGTGACACTTTTCAGCGTATCGTTTTATATTAAGATTCAACATCCCCGATGAGGGCGTATCAAAAAACAACCAAATCTGATTTTTATATACTTTTCTTGAGGTTTCATAACCATAAAGACTTTTCTTGTCGACCCCTTTTTTTCCCTGAAAAGCGAGACTATAGAAATTATTAGGTGATAAAGAAATTCCTCCCGCACACTTAGAATAATCAATAGATTGTGCATGGCAGATCTGTGCCAAAAAAAAATGTAATCAATAAAAGAACGTACAAATTATCTTTATTCATTTGAGTCAATTGCTATTTTTACTTTCCCAGTCAACTTAGTTCGAATATACAAATGTGTCTTCCCCAAAACAAGAGAATTAAGCCTCAGCTCATCTAAATCGCTAAATACATTGACTCCGGGAGCAAGTGTGCCATTTAGCTTGCTTTCGAGGGTTGCTAATAATGAATTTAAACTTTCTGACATATCAATTTCTGCCTTTTTTTCGATTTCATTTCTAATTCTATTTCCCAAAAGCCATTCTGCGGATTTTAAAAGAAATGCTCTTGTTTTTATTTCAAAGTCTATGTCTTTTAGGGTCAACACTTGTTGGTCAACATCCATCTCCGGACGACAAACCATATATACTTTACCTTTTCTAAATCCATCGAATTCAAGACGAAGCACTAATCGATTAGATTGACAGCCGATTACCTTCAAATTTCGAACCACAATCTCCTTTCCTTTTATCGATATTACCTCATCCTTAAACTCATTCGTAAGTATAGACGATAAAGTGTCGTAAGAAGATGCAACATCAGTTAAAATAGAAAACCCTTCCATCCTCGTTTTTGGAATCATATTTGTCAACGGCCGGTATGATTTAGTTATGGGTTCTGTTGAAATCATAGGAGAAAAAAACAAGCTCAACGAAAATTTTGCGGTTTCATCTTCATACTTTAAGTCCGTTGTCGAAAAAGATAATGGGTTAAGCTGAAGAAAACCATACGGGGCTATAGGTATGGATTGCTGAAGCTCTTTCCAAGCTTTCTCAATGGTAGATTTGACCTCAAGAGACTCTATATCTTCGTCCATTTTCGACTGCATGGTTTTAAGCTCTTTCTCTATTTCCTTTTGAACTCTTTCTGTAACATCATAATTCAAAAAAGTAAGCTCGCATGGATCCTTAATTATAAATTCTTCAAGCACTGTTTTAGAGATGAGCTTGTAATCCTTACTCAACCCTAATGTGGTCAAATAACGCATCGTATATCCGCGTTTCTTTTCATCCACCCCACATGAAGCATATATTTTGGGAACTGTGCAATATTCTTTTCCATTCCAAAGGGTTATACATAGTGGACAATAGCTCAAGTCTAGGGAGAAACCACCGTCGATTTTTGTCTCTAGTTGGGATGGTGAAGTTGAAAAAGAAATCGGTTCACGAGAAAATGCATAAGTATAACTAATCCCTTCACATGACAAAGAAGCTCCGTCGAAAATCAAAGGAGTACTTTTTTCAGCTTCTGCAAACATCCCACTCATATTAACCTCAACATCGACATTTAGCCTAGAAACCTCAGGTTCAATTTTATCTTGATTTTGAATACTAAATTCTGGTAATGATGGCTCAATTGTTTTGCAAGCAATCAAAACAAAAAGCAATAGAACACAATTTATAAACGTCCAGTTTCTATACATTCGAGCCATTGAAAAAGAGTCCTTCTAATTTAATTTAAATATTAACACCATAGCTTCGAGGAGCAACTTAAAATACATACTCTTTGAGGTGAAATTAATAAGATTGGTTAAATTTGCGCACACTCATAACTTAAGGTAAACACACTCATGCAAAAGTCTAAAATCATTTACACTAAAACAGACGAGGCTCCGGCCTTGGCTACCTATTCATTCTTACCATTTGTCAAAGCCTATACAGCCGCAGCAAACGTAAGTGTCGAAACAAGAGACATTTCCTTGGCAGGTAGGATTTTAGCACATTTTCCTGAAGTACTATCGGAAAATCAAAAAGTAAATGATGCTTTAGCTGAGCTAGGAGAATTGGCTAAATCTCCCGAGGCAAATATTATTAAGCTACCAAACATAAGCGCTTCTGTTCCTCAATTAAAAGCTGCCATTTCGGAGCTTCAAGCTCAAGGACATGCGCTTCCCGATTATCCAGAAGATGCAGAAACGGAAGATGAAAAACGAATAAAAGCTACATACAACAAAGTAAAAGGAAGCGCGGTTAATCCTGTCCTTCGAGAAGGAAACTCGGACCGCAGGGCTCCAAAAGCAGTAAAAAACTATGCAAAACAAAATCCCCATTCGATGGGGGCATGGTCGGCAGACTCCTCAACGCACGTAGCGTCCATGAATGGCGGAGACTTTAAATCAAATGAGAAATCGACTACAATTCAAAAAGAAGGTTGGGTCCAAATTGCACATGTTGATACAAATGGAGCGAAAAGTATATTAAAAGAGAGGGTTGCAGTATTAGCAGGTGAAATTATCGATGCAACATATCTATCTGTAAATGCCCTACTCTCATTTTTAGAAGAAGAAATAACTGACGCGAAAGACAAAGAGCTCTTATTCTCTTTGCATATGAAAGCCACAATGATGAAGGTTTCTGATCCTATCATTTTTGGACATGCCGTTAGGGTTTTCTTTAAACCTGTATTTGATCAATATCATGAAACATTTGAACGCATTGGCGTTGATGTTAATAACGGATTTGGAGACCTCATTGCTAAAATAGCATACCTAGATGAAACAGAGAAAAATGAAATTGAAGCAGCCATTTTAGCTTGCTATGCGCAACGACCAGATTTAGCAATGGTAAACTCGGATAGAGGAATCACAAACCTACATGTGCCAAGTGATGTAATTATTGATGCTTCTATGCCCGCTATGATTCGTACTTCAGGTCAGATGTGGAACAAAGAAGGGAAGCAACAAGATACTAAAGCAGTCATTCCAGATGCGTCATACGCTGGAGTCTATAAAGCAACCATTGATTTTTGTAAACGCAACGGTGCTTTTGATCCAACCACAATGGGAAGTGTTTCAAATGTAGGACTTATGGCCCAAAAAGCTGAAGAGTATGGGTCTCATGACAAAACATTTGAAATAAATCAGAATGGAAAAGTTCAAGTCTCGGATCAAGACGGCGTTGTACTAATTGAACACGCAGTAGAGAAAGGAGACGTTTGGAGAATGTGTCAGGTAAAAGATCTACCAATACAAGATTGGATAAAACTAGCTGTAAATCGAGCAAAAGCAACAGGTGTTCCAGCTATTTTTTGGTTGGACGAAAATAGAGCACATGATGCTGAGCTCATTAAAAAAGTTCATGCGTACCTTCCTAATTTCGATACTGAAAACCTAGAGATTAAAATCTTAGCGCCTGAGGCGGCAACAAATTTTTCTCTTGATAGAATTGCAAAGGGGCTTGATACAATCTCTGTAACAGGAAATGTCCTTCGTGATTATTTAACAGACCTTTTTCCCATACTTGAACTTGGGACGTCTGCAAAAATGCTTTCTATTGTGCCACTCATGAATGGTGGAGGATTGTTTGAAACAGGTGCCGGGGGCTCAGCTCCAAAGCATGTAGAACAGTTCACAAAAGAAAATCATTTGCGTTGGGATTCATTGGGTGAATTCTTGGCGCTCTCTGTTTCTCTGGAGCATTTGGCTGAGGCAGATGGCAATCCTAAAGCACAAGTATTGGGAGAGACATTGGATGCTGCCACAGGTACTTTTCTACTCAATGATAAGTCTCCTTCAAGAAAATGTGGTGAATTGGATAACCGAGGCAGCCACTTTTACTTAGCATTATACTGGGCAAAAGAATTGGCCGCTCAAAATGATGACGAAGCACTTAAAACAGCATTTACAAACCTTTCGCACCAGCTTTCGGAAAACGAAGCTAAAATTATTGCCGAGTTAAATGAAGTACAAGGGAAGCGTATGGACATTGGAGGCTACTATAATCCAAACGACAAGTTAGGTTCTGAAGCCATGCGACCAAGTCAAACACTTAATAACATATTGGAAGGATTTAAAGCCTGAGGCATCATTTCTTTTTAAGCTGAGAAAGCGCTGCATTTAGCTCAAACCCAAGGAGCAATACTATTGCGTTGATGTATATGTATAACATTAATACCAAAAGGGCACCTATAGAACCGTATAGCTCATTGTAAGTTGAAAACTTTGCAATATAAATTCCGAAAAGATATGTGGTGACTAGAAAAAGTAAAGAGGTCATTACAGAACCAGGCGTAAAAAACCGCTGGCTTCTTGTTCCTGGCGTACCTGCATAGTAGAGTATCGATGAAAAAATCAAAGCTACGAGCATTGTAAAGATTAGCTTGAAGCTGAAAATCCAATAAGAGATGTCTAATAAATCAATTTTAGAAAATGCCTTTCTTAAGTAGACTAAAAATGAAATATACATCGCAGCGGCAAGCAAAAGCAAAAGCGATGAGACCAATCCAACAACAACACTGTAAATATATTGCCGAATAAAAGAGCGGGTTACCTTAATGTGATATGAACCCTGAAAACCAGCAAATATTGCACTGATGCCGTTTCCCATAAAAAATATCGACAGCAAAAAGCTCGAAGAAAGTAACCCCCCTCTTTGGTTGCTCTGAATATCTGTGTATATAGACATCAAAAACTCTTGTGAAGATTTTGGCATTGCAGATTCTACAAAACGAGAGAAGGTTTCTGTAAAGTTTTCAATCGGAATATATGGTATGAGGTTCAATACGAAAAGTAGCGCAGGGAAAATGGCCATGAAAAAACTAAACGATATACTTCCGGCCCGAGAAGTTAAATCTCCTTTAATCAAACCAGATAAATACATCTTTATTAGGTCATAGAAAGAAAAACCTTCAAAACGAGGCAGCTGTTTTTTTTGAAGCCAATGCCTCGTCTTCCTGTAAAGGGCGATATTTTTAAACGTGTATTCGTTTTTCAAAGTATCAATTTATCGATGATGAAGTAACGAAGATACATATTGCATTATTATTTGCTAATATATGTTTAAGTCCTGACATGATACAAAAGAAAACGCATGCAACCTTTTTTGATAACTTTGACTAAGTGTTTGTGAGGCAAGATGAAAATTAAAAACGCCAAGCGTAAATATTAATAAACGTACAATTATGAAAAAAATACTCTTACTTCTTATCATATCTTCTGGCCTAGCAAAGGCACAATCAAATGCAATCCCCAATGGAGGATTTGAATTGTGGAATGAAATCCCATTAACAGAAACTTTAGATAATTGGCAATCTTCTAGTTTACAAGGAATGGGTATTTGTCAAAAAAGTGAAGATGCCCAGGACCTAAACTATTCTGTTTATCTTAAAACCAAAGAGCCAACAGAGGAAGGTGATTTGTCATTTGGCTACATCTCATTTGGAGACATCGGAAATGGAAGTGGCGCTCCATATTCAGACCCGATAGACTCCTTGATTTTTTATGCTAAATACCAGATGCAACCCGGAGATTCTGCAATAGCTGTGGTCATACAAATTGATGCGTCAGGAGCTGAGACCTATAATGTATTAGCTATCGGTGGTGAGAATACCACATCTTTTGAGCGCTTTGCCATTAAAATGAATGCTCCCGAACAAGAAAAAATAATTATTGCTTTTGCCTCGAGCAATGCGTTTGCAGATGAAGGATTCGCTGGGTCTTGGATTCAACTTGATAACGTTTCGTTTAATCATATGAGCAGCACTCCAAGTCCAATAGACAACTATTCCTTCGAGAATTGGACAACTCCGGTAATGAACGAGGCTGAAGATTGGTATAGCACCAATGCCTTTACACCTTTACTCGGAATCCCGGAAAATGTTTCGGCCACAAATGACGCTTTTGAGGGAAGTTATGCGGCAAAGTTAGCGACTGCAGACTTGGGTGGAGATGTGTTTGAAGGAATCTTGTCACTTGGATCAGAAGATTTCGGAGCTATGTACCCCCTTGACGCAACCCCGACTAATTTTTCTGGAGCATACAAGGCAAATATCAATGGATCTGAAGGAGCATACATTTTTCTGAGTTTTTTCGAAAATGAGACAGTCGTTGCCCAAAGCTATATTGAAATCAATGAGACAGAAGAGAGCTATGTCACATTCGATGAAGAGCTCAACTTGACAAATACAATTGACTCGATTCAGCTTTTTTGTGGCTCAGGAATGGGTATAGGTAACGTATTATATCTAGACGATCTTGCTTTAACAGGAGGAGACGTAGGTGTCGCTGAAAATCCTTTCTCTATTGTAACCGTTTTCCCAAATCCGGTATGCAACGAGGTTTATTTTGACTTTAACACAAATGTTTCAGGCCTAAAAATTATCAATGCACATGGTACGACCATATCAAGGCATATGGTTCAAGGGAACACCTCTATTGTTGACGTGAGATCACTTCCTAGTGGAACCTACTTTTATGAGGCCTCCACCGAGGAAGGGTTTTTATCAAGGGGCTCTTTTATAAAGAGATAAAACGCCTATTTAGCTGAAATAACGGAGCAAATAATACGCGAAGAACTACATGAAGCCAGAAGAAACTGAACTTCTTATTGCGCAAGTAAAAAAAGGGAAACAACCCGCGATTACGCAGCTTTATGAGCAACAGAAGTCTTATTGGTTTAGGATCTGTTTGAGGTACGCTAAAAATAGAGATGAAGCACAGGATGTATTTCAGGATGGGGTCGCAAAAATATTTGAAAAAATAGACACCTTTAATGCACATAAAGGTTCTTTCAACGCATGGTCAAATAAAGTACTTGTGCATGAAGTTCTGAGGACGCTAAAAAAGAATCAATGGCAGAATTCATTTAGCAGCGTTGAAGGTTACGAGCAAGAGGCATACAATCAAGACCAGGCCATTGAACGTATTAGTGCAAAGGAGCTAACCGAGGTGATTCAAGCGCTTCCCTTAGGCTACAGAGTTGTCTTCAATATGTATGAGATTGAGGGGTATAGCCACAAAGAAATCGCAGAAGAATTGAACATCTCCACTGGTACCTCAAAGTCACAACTTTCAAGAGCTAAAAAAGTGTTGCAAAATGAGATTGTGAAACTTTTTGAAATCAAATAAAAATGGAAAATAACAATTTAGGAGATTTTATTAGAGGCAAACTGAACCAGACTAGTTCAGGAGAAGATTGGGCCAATCCGGACGAGAAGGTCAATGCCTCAGTGCTGAATAAAATCAGTGTATCCAAAAAGTCTGGAGGGGTCGGAAAGAAAACGATGGCTTTTATTGGTGGAGCAATGATTTCATTGTTATTTCTTGGGGCCTTCATCTATATGCAAAATGAAACAATAAATGAATTGAGCCAAAAAGTAAAGCTTCAAAAAGAGGAGTTAACTTCTCAAAAAACAGAAGCTATGATTTCAAAAGAAGCTATCTCAACGAGAAGTAGTATTGAATTATTAGAAACAAAAAAAGAGCTTGAAAAGTTAACATCTGAAAATGCAAAGCTAATCGATGAAAATACGGCTTTGATACATAAAAGTAAAGGGCATCAAAGACAAGCAAAAAAGAAATCGAATCAGCTCGTAAAACCAAGACAGGAGATAGAAAAAAGCACTGAAGATAATGTAGCTTCAAGGGAAATAGCTACAGCAGATGTGGTCCAAGAAAAAACAATATTCGAAAATGATTTAGCAGCACAGAAAAAGATGGTTTCTGACTTAAAACAAAGAGAAAAAATACTTTTAGACAGTATTTCTGAACTCACGGCGGTACTGCCTGACACAGCAACAAATATCTCTACTGTTGCCGCAAAAGCAGAAATGACTCAAGCTATTATTGAAAAGAAATTTTCAGTAGGCTATGATTACGCGCTCAATTATTGGGATGCGCCTGTAGACAGAAATGTAGAGGAGCATGAAGTTGCCTCCTCCAAAGGTGGATTTACAAAAGTTTCATCTATGGTAAATGGCTTTACCTTCGGATATGCTCCGAACCCGCGAATAAGGATCATGGGTGGATTACGGTTTTCACGATTCAATATGTATAGCGCCTATGACCTGTCACTTGCTTACTCTTCAAATCAGGAAACATCGGGTAGCGGTGGATCAGTATACAACCGCTTTAACCTCACAACAAGCACACCATATAACACCATGTATAATGAAGCTATTGTCAGCTTTGACGAGAGTACTGCCCCATCAGATGGTGACTTTATTGGTTGTTTCAATGAAGTAGATTTGTCCTTTAATGAATATCAAATTCCATTAGGTGTCGAATATTTATTGAGTGCCAAGAGAACAAGGTTCTTTTTTCAGGCAGGAATTCAGTTGAACTTTCTACAATTACAAGATTTCAGCCACAACACCTATCTTTATGATAGCGAGTTTAATCTGCTAGAAACAATAAGCAACGATTTGAGTAGCCAACGAACAGAAAACGAATTTAATCTTGGTGCCTATGGTGCACTTGGGATTGAACAACCCATTTTTACAAATTTTTATTTGAGGGGTTCGTTTAATTTTAGCCGAACTTTCATGAAATCAGCTTACAATGACCTAAGACCCTCATACAATTCAAATACATGGAGGTTTGGTATTGGGTACCGATTTTAGATAAAAAAACAACTATAAAAAATGAAAAAACTCAGCCTTATTTTGCTAATCATGACTTGCGTACAGCTTTCGTTTGCGCAAAAATTCACCATTAGCGGAACTATAAAAGAAGCAAAAACTGGAGAACCCATTATTGGAGCCAAAATCTATGATTTAAAATCCAAGAAAGGAACGCTCTCTAATGAATATGGTTTCTATAGCCTAACGTTACCTCAGGACAGTGTATACTTAAGGGTTTCCTATATCGGATATACGGCGATGGAGTATCAGTTTGATGGCGTAAAAAACTATGCCTTATCTGTTGACCTTATGACCATACAAGAGCTCGATGAGGTTACGGTTACCGCGGAAAAAAATATTGAGGAGCGTACACAGATGAGCTCCTTTGACGTTTCCATTGAAAAAATTAAAGCCCTACCTGTTTTCTTGGGAGAAAAAGACATTATTAAAACCATACAGCTATTCCCGGGTGTTCAATCCGGTAGCGAAGGCTCAAGTGGAATTTACGTTCGTGGAGGAGGTCAAGACCAAAACCTCATGCTTTTAGACGGTGTTCCCATCTACAATGCAACCCACTTATTTGGCTTTTTCTCAATTTTCAATGCTGATGCGATCAATAAGGTCACAATGATTAAAGGAGGGTTCCCAGCGCGCTATGGAGGTCGTTTATCTTCTGTGCTTGACATCAGAATGAAAGAAGGAAATATGAAGGAGTTTCATGGAGAAGGAAGTATTGGATTGATCTCATCAAAGCTATCTTTAGAGGGACCAATTAAAAAAGATAAAACTTCATTTATCATCTCGGGAAGACGTACATACATAGATGTACTCGCTAGACCTTTTATTAATATGCGTAACAGCAAACAAGGCGGGGGGAAGGATGAAGAAGGTGGTGAAGGCGAGGGTGGTTCCTCAGCAACGCAAACTGGGGGTTATTACTTTTGGGATTTAAATGCGAAAATCAACCATAAGTTTTCCGAGACTAGCCGACTCTACTTGAGTGGTTACTTTGGAAGAGATCGCTTCTATAACGACGCGAGCAACAGCTATACGA
>MDSY01060394.1_pt1 | contig 56761 bp, 49 predicted proteins | sample 811131 | NCBI WGS metagenome assembly MDSY01 (sample SAMN05326643, study PRJNA326480) | marine metagenome | isolation source: seawater | place: Atlantic Ocean: South West | collected 2010 | reverse complement strand
TTCCCGAGGAAATATCTACACTTGATGGTGAAACAGTATAATTGGATAAGATTGGTTTATCAAAATCAGCATTGCTACTATTTACTACAGTAATTTGTGTATTGTCAATACCATTGGCTTCATATCCACTAGGATCCTTGAATCTCCAAGATACTTCCTCAATTGAATAATTACCGGAGGGCACAGAGGATGAATCTAGTGTAAGAAGAGACTGATAAACTCCATTATAACGGTCACCGCTAACAAGGGTCCAAGATGAGCCACTAAATTGTGTAGAGTTGAAGTAAATATACGGATTAGCACTAGTAGGAGTGACTACTCCAGAAGCATCAGAGGCTGTAATATTAAGAGTAAGGGTCTGGGTTCCCGAGGAAATATCTACACTTGATGGTGAAACAGTATAATTGGATAAGATTGGTTTATCAAAATCGTTCTGTGAATACCCTTTTACTATTCCTATTACAAGCAGGGACACAAATAGTAAAAAACGATTTAAAAATGATAATTTTAACTTCATATAATTTAGGCTATCAACACATCAACAAAAATACAAAAATAATTAAACACAAATCATGCCAAAAGCGCAAATCTTGAACTTGCTATTGTTTCTGTCTTTGTTTTTAATATTTTTTTATAACTTAAAAAATTATAGAAAAAATCAATCGTCATGAAACATAAGATTACATTACTATTAATTTTTATTTTTAGCCAATCTCTTTTTGCTCAAGAAATAAGCGCAGAAGGACCTTTTGATCAACTTATCATTAGAGGAGTAACTCTCATCAATGGAAATGGTTCGCCACCAATGGGTCCCGTTGATGTTGTCGTTGAAAAAAATATAATTTCTAAGATATCTGTAGTTGGCTATCCAGGGGTTAAAATCAATGAAGAAAGTAGACCAGAATTACTGGACGGAGGAAGGGAAATCGATGCTCATGGAATGTATTTACTTCCTGGATTTATTGATATGCACGGGCATATTGGAGGAGTTTCTCAGGGCGCTGATTGGGATTATGTTTTTAAACTATGGTTAGCGCACGGCGTAACAACGGTTAGAGAGCCCAGTGGCCGAAGTAGAGCATGGGCGCTAGATTTAAAAAAGAAAAGCGCTAACAATGAAATTATTGCACCACGTATTGTACAATACACTGGTTTTGGATCAGGATTTAAGATTCCTATAAGTACAAAAGAGGAGGCTAGGGAATGGGTACGAGAAAATGCAAAAGCGGGTTCAGATGGAATTAAATTTTTTGGCGCAGCTCCAAAAATTATGGAAGCAGCTTTGGATGAAAACAACAAACTTGGATTAGGCTCAGCATGCCATCATGCACAACTCAGTGTAGCGCGATGGAATGTTTTACATTCTGCACGAGCTGGACTAACCACTATGGAGCATTGGTATGGATTACCTGAAGCTCTTTTTGAGGACCGAACGGTACAAGATTATCCCCTAGACTACAACTATCAAAATGAACAACACCGTTTCGAAGAGGCTGGGAAATTATGGGAACAAGCAGCAGCGCCTTATTCCAACCATTGGAATTTGGTTATGGAAGAGTTATTGGCACTCGATTTTACTTTAGACCCAACGTTTAATATTTATGAGGCTAGCCGCGATTTACATCGTGCTCGAAGAGCAGAATGGCACGAGGATTATACCTTACCAAGCTTGTGGCGTTTTTATCAACCCAGTAAAATTTCTCACGGATCTTATTGGCATTTCTGGGGTACAGAACAAGAAATCAATTGGAAAAAGAATTTTGATTTATGGATGACTTTTGTAAATGAATATAAAAATCGTGGCGGAAGAGTCACTACAGGTTCTGACTCTGGGTTTATTTTCCAACTCTATGGTTTTGCTTATGTAAGAGAGCTGGAGTTGCTTCGAGAAGCTGGATTCCACCCTCTTGAGGTAATTCGCTCCGCAACACTCAATGGAGCAGAGGCTCTCAAAATGGATAATCAAATAGGTTCCATTGAAGTTGGTAAATTAGCAGATATGATTTTGGTTGATTCGAACCCCTTAGAAAACCTTAAAGTTCTTTACGGTACAGGAGCTATTAAACTAACTGAAGAAAATGAGGTAGTTAGGGTAGGAGGTGTGAAGTACACCATTAGTGATGGAGTAATTTATAATGCTAAAGTACTTTTGAAAGAAGTTAAAGCCATGGTTGAAGAAGCAAAGAAAAAAGAAAATTTCACTATTAAACAGCCCGGAGTGGATTAGTATAAAGTCGTAAAATTACTTTGAGTAAACTCTGTGAAAATAAAAACCAGCATTCAGCTGGTTTTTTTTAGGAGTTGATTAATACTTATGGTATCGAGCATAACGATCCAAGTGGAAATTGTAATCTCCAAACAAGCGTTGTAATACTCGAGCACGTTTAAAGTAAAATCCAATATTGACATCATCGGTTACTCCAATTCCTCCATGCATTTGCATAGCCTCATTAGTTACTAATTTAATGGTTTTACCCAATTTTGCTTTGGCTAAACTTGCAAGTTCATCCAAATTATCGGCTCCATTATCTAGGGCTTGAAGTGCAGTAATGACTATACTTTTGCAAAGTTCAATTTCAGAAAACATAATTGCAGCTCTGTGTTGGAGAGCTTGATAGGATCCAATTCGTTTTCCAAATTGTTCTCTTTCTTTCAAGTATTCAACAGTCTGGCTAAAGGCCTCTTTTACTATTCCAAGCATTTCAGAAGCCAGACAAATTGATGCAGTGTTGAGGATTTGGTTCAACAAGACAGTTCCATTTCCAACATCACTGATACGATCATTTGCTGTTACTTCAACGTTGTCAAAAGTCACGGAAGCATAGGTTCCGGCATCCAGAAGAATTTCTGAAGTTAGGGAAACTCCCTTGGCAGATGAGTTGACCATAAATAAAGCAGGCTCTCCCTCATCGGTACGAGCCACAACAACAAATGTATCTGCTCCAGCTCCATCAATTATCATGGTTTTTTTTCCAGAAATAAGGAAACCATCAGATGATTTTTTTGCTGAAGTTACAATTGCAGTCGGATCAAAATAGTTGTGTTCATCTTGTGCAAAAGCAATCCTTTTGGAACCATCCATAAGCATAGGAAGCCAAGTTTCTTTCAATTTTTGATTTGAAGAGTTGCTTAGCGCGGTTGCTCCTAGAACAATGGATGAAAACAGAGGAGCTTTGGTTAATGTTTTTCCCATTTCTTCCAAGACCTGTCCCAAACCAACAAAACCAAAATCTAATCCATCAAATTCTTCGGATATGGTTAGTGAGGTCCAACCCATATCAACAATTTGCTTCCATAGGTTTTCATTAAAAGGTTTGTAATTACTATCTCTCAAATCTCTGAATTGCTCAACGGGAGCATTCATAGCCAAAAATTCTGCCGCAGAATCTTTCAGTAATTTTTGTTCTTCAGTTATTATTAGTGCCATAAAATAGAATTAAGAGGGTAAGTTTAAAATACGTTTTGAAATAATACCAAGTTGAACCTCAGAGGTTCCTCCTTCAATGGTGTTTCCTTTTGATCGGCAAAACATTCTTGTCTCAGAAGCAGCTTTTTTATTTTCACTTTCCCAAACAAGACCGTCTTTTCCTCTAATTGCAGTGAGTAATTCCATTCGTGTAACATTTTGTTCGGTTCCATAGTATTTGAAGAAAGATGACAAGGCTCCAGCATTTACACCCGTTTTAGCTTCATCTGTAATGCGTTGTATTGTCATTTCAAAAATTGCATCATTCATTTCTAATTCTGCAATTTCTGGCCGTAAAACTCCATCTGTAAGGATACTATCTTTTGTAGGAAGGTTCTCCAATGCAATTTGATGAACAGCTTTTCGGACATCCGTTTCACCGACACCTCCAATCATTTGACGCTCATGAGTAAGGAGGTACTTTGCAATTGTCCAACCATCATTCAAGGAACCAATTAGATTTTCTTTAGGCACTCTTACATTATCAAAAAACGTTTCACAAAAAGGAGATTTCCCACTAATTAGCTTGATCGGTCGTGTACCTACTCCTTCAGATGTCATATCAATGAGTAAAAAACTAATCCCAGAGTGTTTTGGCGCATCAAAATCAGTGCGAACTAAACAAAAAATCCAATCAGCCTTATCGGCATAAGAGGTCCAAACCTTGGAGCCACTAACCAAGTAGTGATCGTCTTTATCTTCGGCTTTGGTTTGTAATCCTGCTAGGTCACTTCCAGCATTGGGTTCGCTATAACCTTGACACCACCAAGTTTTCCCAGTAGTAATGTCGGGTAAGAAACGTATTTTTTGTTCCTCAGTTGCAAATTTGTGAAGTGCAGGGCCTAGCATTGAAATTCCAAAACTAAAAATGGGTTTTCTGCATCCAATTCTAAGCATTTCTTGGGTTAAAATGTTATTCTCTTCAGGACTCAATCCTCCTCCTCCATATTGCGAATCCCAATAAGGAACAATCCATTTTTTTTCAAGCATTTTTTCAAACCAGATCTTTTGATCTTCACTGGCAAAAGATGCATTTCGCCCTCCCCAATAATAATCTGTAGAATCTTTTAATGGTAAGCGCATACTCTTTGGACAGTTTTCTTCAAGCCATTGTCGTGTTTCAAGTCTAAATTCTTTTAGATCTTTTGTAGTTGTGGTTTCCATAAGGTCTTATTAATTAAAATAAATGATCTATTCTTTTCTTTTTAATGGCTTGTTGAGATAGCATGCCATAAAGTTCTACTATTTTGTCTAGATTTTTAAATCTTGGATCTTGAGTATGCCCCATACTGTATCTATAAAATATCTGTTGTACAATCACAGCAATTTTAAACACACCGAAAACAAAATAGAACTCAATATTGTCAACAGTTTTACCACTCTTTTGTTCGTACAAACTTACAATCTCACCTCGACTTGGGTTTCCAGGTTTAGCCGTCAGACTTAATTGATTTTGAGCAATAAAATCAGGATCAGTTTCGTGAACCCAATACCCTAGGCTTGTCCCCAGATCCATTAGAGGGTCTCCCAGCGTGGTCATTTCCCAATCCAAAACTGCTTTTATATTCAATTCTTCATCTGGTGTTAATACCAGATTATCGTATTTAAAATCGTTGTGAATCAAACTAGCACCTGAACTTGTTGGTATGTTTTTGGAAAGCCAAAGGCCTGTTTTTTCCATGGATTTTACCTCGGATGTTTTTGATTTTTGATACCGTTTGCCCCAACCCTCAACTTGTCGAGTTACATAGCCTTCTGGATTTCCTAAAGATTCCAGACCAATAGCTTTGTAATCGAGCTTATGTAATTCTACAAGCGTGCTAACAAAATTTTCTGAAAGGGATTTAAACTGTTCTTTTGAGGGTAATTCTTCAGCTGGGGTTCCAGCTCTTAAAATAGTTCCTTCAACCCGTTCCATTAAATAAAATGGAGCATCCAAAATACCTACTTCTCTTTCAAATAATATAGGTTTTGGAGCTTTGTCGTATGAACCGTCTAGCGCACTTAGAATGGTATACTCTCGAGACATATCATGACCAGATTTAATATTGACTCCAAATGGAGGTCGCCTCAATACATAATCTTTATTTGCAAAATTGATCAAGTAAGTTAAGTTTGAGAAACCAGAAGGAAATTGTTTTACACTTAATTTGCCATTGAATTCATTCAATACTTTACCTAAAAATTTCGATAAGGTTTCTTCATTTAAATTTTCTCCTTTTCGGACTTCTTTAGCTTTATCCGGAGCTACACTCATTAATTTATGTTTATATTATTTCAAAAATTTATTTGACTTCTACTTTTCTTGTTCTTTTTTTCCAGGTCCAGAATAAGCAATTGCAATAAATTCAGCAAAACATGCCGGTTTTTCTTCTCCTTTCAACTCAAAAACAATTCCCATTTTATATTTTGCTCCACCAGGGATGTCGTTACTTTCTATGAGTGAAACTCTTCCGCGAAAATAATCACCTGACTTAGTAGCATTAGGGAAACGAACTTTATCTAAACCATAGTTAACACCCATGGCAACGTTCTCAATAGAAAAAGTGTCATAACTGATTTTTGAAGCCATTGATAATACTAGGAAACCGTGTGCTATTGTTTTTTTATATGGAGAAAAGGTAGCACTTCGTTTTGGATCAGTGTGAATCCATTGAAAGTCCTCAGTAGCATCAGCAAAGGTATTTATCCTTTCCTGAGTCATAGGCATCCATTGGGTTAAACCAAGTTCTTTTCCTATGTAGTTTTTTAATTCGCTTACGTCCTTTAAACGAGTAGCATATGCTTTATCTGTTTTTTGATCCATTTCTTTTATTTTAGGTTAACATATGACCACCATCTGCATTCAAAATTGCACCTGTTGTGTAAGAAGAAGCATCTGAAGCTAGATAAACAGCTAGACCTGCCATTTCTATTGGTTCTGCAGCTCTTCTGAGTGGTAAATGATGTTCTACTTGTTTCATTAATTGTTCATTGCTCCAAAGCGCTTGACTGAATTTTGTTTTAATTAAACCCGGACAAATAGCATTGGTTCGAATTCCATATTTGCCCCACTCGCTGGCTTGAGATTTTGTCAGCATAATTAATGCGGCTTTGCTTACCCCATAGAGGCCAAGTCCCATATTGGGTTTTAGCCCCTCTACCGAAGCAATATTGATAATACTTCCTTTTTTCTTTTCTTTCATGTATGGGAAACATAGTTTTGCAAATGAAAAACACGCCTTTACATTAACATCCATAATTTTATCAAATACAGGATCATCAACTCCTTCAAGAGGTGCGTAAACAGGATTTGTAGCTGCATTATTGATTAGAATATCTACTCCTCCATAATGATTAACTGTTTTATCAATCAATGCTTTGCGTTGTTCTTCATCTCCTACATGACAAGCAATTCCAATTGTTTCTAGCCCTTTAGCTTTAAATTCATCAGCTACAGCATCTACAGCTTCTTGAGATCGACTGCTTACCACTACATGCGCTCCGTATTCGGCAAGTGCTTCAGCAATTGCTTTACCAATTCCTTTACTTGAGCCAGTAACTATGGCTACTTTTCCTTTTAAATCAAATAATTCTTTTACACTCATAATTACATTGGCATTGCTCCACCATTTGCGTGGAGGGTTATTCCGTTAATAAATCCAGCTTGTTTTGAGGCAAGGTAGAGGTAGGCATACCCCATGTCTTCTGGGGTTCCAATCCGTGCAACAGGAATCATTGCAATTCCAGCTTTTACAACTTCGTCAGGCATTGAGGCAGTCATCTCTGACTCTACAAATCCCGGAGCGACAGCATTTGCAGTTATTCCATAACGTCCAACTTCTCTACAAAGTGCCCGAGTAAATCCTGCTACCCCTGCTTTGGTTGCAGAATAATTAGTTTGCCCAAAAGCACCTGCAAATCCATTGATTGATGATGCTGAAATGATTCGTCCATAACGCGCTTCACGCATATGAGGAAGAACGGCTTGGGTAGTTGTGAACAAAGAGCTTAAATTCACATTTATTACAGTATCCCACTCTTCTTGTGTCATTTTCAAGAAAGATTTGTCCCTCAATACTCCTGCATTGTTTATAAGAATATCAATTTTGCTGTGTTGTTGTATGATTTCTCCGACTGCTGCATCAACTAATTTGCGATTTGTAACGTCAACTTTTTGAAAGAAAATTTTTCCACCTTCAGCTTTTATTTTTGAGGCAGTTTCTGCTCCAGAGTCTCTGACATCCCATAAGGCTACGGTTGCCCCAGCTTCACAGAACACCTTACAAATCCCTTCCCCAATTCCTTGGGCTCCACCAGTGATTATGGCTACTTGTCCTTCTAAACTAATCATTTTATTCTTGTTTTAATGTATAAATTCCAATTCCAGTTTCTTTTAAACTCCCAAGATAAAGTTTATTATCAACTTGTAAAACACTGGTTATGTAATAAAAATTTCCTTTAGGGTCTTGTAAATTGTATTTTAAATTTCCATCGAGATCAAAACCTAACACCATAGCATAGGGTTTGGGAATTGCTCCCTGTATTACAGCGTTTGGTAAACGCAAAAGAACTGATCTTAAAAAGGGCTTGGTGGTTAGTGGTTCAATGCTTACTGCTCTTTGACTTGGGATAGCAACCCAAAAAGTTCCATTAGAAAAAGTTATGTTGTCAGGGTATCCGGGCAATTTATTATTGAAAATTTCAATGCTTCCTTTTTTGGCCCCTTGAAGCCAATATTTTTTGATTTCAATTCCAAAAGTCTCGCTGAAAATAAAGTAATCTTCTTGTTCACTCAAGGCAATACCGTTTGGAAAAAAGAGGTCTTTTAAAATGATCTTGCTTTTTTTTGTTTTTATATCATATGTTATTATTCTGCCAGAAGGCCGTTGTTCCCAAAATTCATTTTCGATTTCGATTGGATGTCTTTGGGTGGCGTCTGAAAAATAAATAAGTCCTTCTTTGTTTATAGCAAGATCGTCTGCAAATTGTATGGGAGTGCCTTCAATTTCATTTAAAAGGGTATTAAAATTTCCAAGGCTATCCATTGCTATTAGTCCCATTTTTTGATCTGCAATAATAAGCCAACCATTGGCAGCAAATTTCATTCCTAGAGGTCGCCCTCCTGTATTCCCAAGTACCTTTTGATTGTTTCCGTTTGCATCGAATTGAATGATGTCTCCATTTTCGAGTCCAGTGTAAAATTTATTGAGACTGTCACGAACTATTGCCTCTGGTCCCAGACCTGCATTTGTTTTTATGATTTGAGTTTGAGCTAACAATTCATTTACCTTAAAAGCTCCGTCCATTCCGGGATGTGCGGGTGATTCTCGAGCTAGAGGTTCTAGAGATATGGGATAAAAACCAAGATAAAGTATTCCAATCGCTAGTAAAAATCGGATTGTTTTAAATATTTTTTTCATTAGAAGATGTTTTATTAATTTATTGAGCTTTGGTCAGTTTACAGCGGCCTCAATCAATACTTTCTTTTCAAATTATTTCTTCTTTACCCAATGAGTTAATTTATTAAGTAACCTTCCAAGCAGTGAAGCCATTGAAACTGGATCTAAACAATTTTTGATCCTTTGTAAAAAAACTCATTATCGATTTTAACTTAGTTTGTAAACGACATAATCTTATTGTATAATTCCATTCGATCTCCAGCTAAGTGTTCTAAACCATCTACAGGAATTGTAACTCCACTGATGTAATTTGCTAAAGGACTAGATAGAAATAATACAGCATTGGATACATCTTCAGCTGTGCCAAAGCGTTTCATTAAATTTTTTTGTTCACTATCTTTCAGAAATTCTAGCATTTGACTGGGGTAGTTTTCCAGTCCCGAAGTTGCAATAATTCCTGGTGCAACTGCATTGATACGGATATGATATCTTGCCCATTCTTGTCCTAAGCTTTTGGTTAAGTTTTCAACACCGGCACGGGCTGCACCCGTATGTGCCATTCCGGGGAAACCTCTCGAAACATTGGCTGTTATGTTGACAATATTTCCTCTTTTTTGGGGAATAAAAAATTTATTTGAAATTAATTGACTCATGTAAAAAGTCCCGTTTAGGTTGTTGTTGATTACCGCAGCCCAACCTTTTTGTGCTATGATATTGGCAGGAGCGGGGAATTGCCCTCCAGCATTGTTTATTAATATATCTAATCCACCTAGAGTCTCTTGAATCATTTTCGCCAATTCCTCTATGGCTTCTGGCTCACGAATATCACAAGATTTTGCATGGCAAGTACCGTATTTAGTCAATTTTTTTGCAGCCACTTGAAGCGCTTCTTCTTTTCTAGAAGCAATAATAACCTCTGCACCATGACTTAAAAAAGATTTTGAAATTTCATAGCCAATACCACTTCTACCTCCCGTTACAAGTACTTTTTTGCTTTTGAATAAATCTGATTTGAACATTAGAATAAATATAAATTTTGTCTTTGTTTATTTTACTTTTTGAATGTATTTAATCTGTCTTTCTTGCTTTTTTGAAAGACTGTGTTGCTTTGTAATTTTTCGAAATAGAAATGTTCAAGCCATGATATAATTTATCCAGCCTCCATTCCACCGTCCATTACCAGTGAATGTCCATTTACAAATGAAGCCTTGTCTGAAAGTAACCAAACAATCGTGTTTGCGGCTTCCTCTGGCTTTCCTAGTCTTTTTAGTGGAGTTCGATAATTTTTAACAAAGTCCAATACCTTGTCGGGTATGGGTTGAATAATGTCGGTTTCTAGAAATGATGGACAAATTCCATTAACTCTGATATTGTGGCGTCCATATTCTAAAGCTGCAGTTTTGGTTAAACCCAAAACTCCATGTTTTGCAGCAGAATAGTGACCTCCGTAGCTTACTCCTTTGATACCTGCAATGGATGATACATTAACAATGCTTCCTCCACCTTGTGGTAATAATATTTTTATTTGTGCTTGTAAACAATAAAAGACACTGTCTAAATCTACACCAAGAACTTTGCTCCAGTCTTTAGTAGTAATCAGGTGAAGAGGGGTTAATGTACCACCAATACCTGCGTTATTGACAAAATAATCAATTCGTTTGTGGTCTTTTAGGGCTATTTCATGAACTAGATTTACTTGTTTTTGATCAGAAACATCGAGTATGTAGCTGGTAACTTTGCCTCCTTTTTTTTCAATGTATTCTTTTGTTTGATCAAGAGCTTCTTGATCGATATCTGTTAAAATCACATAGCACCCAGAAGACGAAAGAGCAACTGCTGTTGCTCTTCCGATTCCTTTGGCAGCTCCAGTGATAAAAGCTGTTTTATTCTTCATACTAGTTCAATCTGTAACGGGATGTTACAGATCAAATGTGATTTTTCCTATGATACGTCTTCCAATTACGGGCATTCCAGGGAACGCACTGTATTTGAAATCCAAAATATTTGAACCAGTAAGGTCTATACGCATACCATTCTCAAAACGGTACCCAATATTTGCATCCCAAAGGTTTTTTTCGTCCGTTATACCTCCCCAAACACCCTGGTTTGATTGAAAAGATTCATCGTATTGGTATGAAACACTACCATACACTGAACCTTTACTATATTTCGCTCCAGCCCTCATTTTCTTTTGTGGAGAATTTAGGAAAGAAGGAAATGGTAGATCGTCATCATCACTCTCTCCTGGTATCCAAGTATTTTGACTTACATAAGATCCATTTGCCCATAATGTAATTACATCAGTTGCAAAATATTCAAATGCTACATCAATACCGTAGTGGCTTCGTGTTGCATCAGCAAATTTTCTGTATCCAGCTGGGATGTGCGTTACTCCATCTCCTTTTGGTACTCGTTGGGATTCAATAGTTCCAAATAGAGGATATAAGCTGGTCGCACCTGGGCTTTGATTGTTAGCTACTGCTTCAAATCCATCAGCAAGTAACTGGAAAGTCCCTTGAGCTAATGTACCAAGACCTATAGCAGCAGATGCAATTGTCGGTGCAAGAGCTGGAACTCCGGGAATAGCTCCAGATGCAACAACAGAAAATGGTAGACCAGCTCCTACTGCAATAGCCTGATAGGCTGCAGTTAATTGAGTTGTAATATCAGGAGTTACTGCAGCTCCTAGTTCATTCCCTACGGTAGTAGCAAATGCATTAGTATCTGTACCACCTATACCATATGTTGGACCAAGACCAGTAAATGATGTAAATCCTTTTCTTTCGTAGGTGTAAAAATCAACCATTACTTTTAATTTCTTAGCAATGACACCATTGTATCCTATTTCAAAAGAGTTTAGAGTACCCAGTTGAGCTTTTGGAGCATCTACGCCACCTCCAGTGAATAATTGACCAGCAGATGTAGCAGATGGAGCATTGAATATATTATATCCAGGACCTATTTGAGCCCATGTTCCTGACGGGCTGAAACTAGCAAGTTGACCTGTCAAGATAGATAAAAAATCAACTCCTGTAGCAGCTTGTAAAGCTCTTAAACCACCAAGACGTGGATCTAAATTATACGCTTGAGTCATCCCTGGTATTGTCAATGGATTATTGACCACAACAGGATAAAACATTGCGTTGGGGATAGAAGTAGATCCCTGAGGCAGTGTTTGTCCCCCTAGAAGTGGAAATTCAATAGGAGCATTAGCATCAAAGTTTTGTGCCTCTATCTCTCCTGCTAACCAAACGTCATACGTGCCTGGTACAATTGTGTTTACAGGGAAATCAATAAATGCCTGCAAGGCAGTTGGAGGAATAGTTGCCGAGTTGTATGACGCTCTAATGGTGTTATTTTCATTCAATTTATATACCAAAGCCACACGCGGTGAAAAACCATTCTCATCTAAAATATTAAAAGTATCGTATCTAGCTGCATATGTCAACTCAAGTTTTTCAGACAACACAGAAGTTCCCTGAACATAAGCCCCCATGATTCTGTAATCATCATTATCATCATTACGACCGTATAAAGTGTATTGAGAATCTCCACGAATATCTCTAACATCAGTTCCAACGGTGAAGTTTGTATTTAAAAACCCTGGAACATCAAAGTTGTACTGTAATTGAGCTTCAAATGAATCACGTTGAGCAACTTGGCGGAATCCCGAGTCATATAAGAAAGTAGGGTTGTTTTCATCTCCACCATCATTATAATTATAAAAAACTTGTGCAAAAAGGCCACCTTTTTGAACACGTGCTTGCGCCCAGTAATCTTTTCCATTTTGATATCCTGAACCCTGGGAATTGAAGAATAAGGCTCCTCCTTGAGACATTCCTCCAGAGAGAAAAGCAGTGGTTTCATCGTTTGGTCGAAATTCTAGGTGAGCATTTGTAGAGAAGTTTTCGTATTTGGTTGCTAGTGGATTACCATCATTATTATCATCTAAATCTGCAAAACTCAATAATACATCACCACTTTGGGTGGGGTCAACCATTTTATTTTTAACAACAGGCTGAGCAATTTGACGGGCAAAACCATTTATTATGGATGCACTTTTTACAGGATCCATTTCAAAATCATCCCCTGCTGACCATTTTGCATTTACTTTAAATCCAAATTTATTATTTTTTGAAGCAAAAGCATGACGTAATGCTGCTCCACGGGTATTGAGTGTTCCGCTGAGTAATTCAATAGTTGTACCTGGGTGATCAATTGCACTTTTTGAAATCCAATGAACTACCCCTGATGCTACACCAGGTCCATAAAGAGCTGAAGCTGCTCCACGAACTACCTCAATTTTCTTAATATCAATGTTAGATAAACCGGATTGTTGTGTGAAAAATGTACTTGATGCAGGGGTTGCCAAGAATCGATAATCTAACATAGGTAATGTACCCGTTCCAAACACACCGGAACCAGCTCTCATCTCAATATTCAATGTATTCGCTGATTGTTGTTGAATTTGTACCCCAGGAATATTTTGTAAATGACGAACTGGGTCTACCGCAACTGCAGAGTTTTCAATGTCTCTTGACGAAATTATACTTATGGATGATGGTGCATCTTGTACTTTTTGTGGTCTTCTTGAAGCTGTTACTACAATCTCATCTAAATTTTGTCCTGCATCTAAAAGGACTGTGATCTGTTGATCATTTTCAGTAACTTCTATAGTTTTTGTATCAAAGCCAACCGAGCTTATTTCAACAGTGAAAGGAGGTTGCATACTGGTCTTCAATTCAAAATTTCCATCAAAGTCAGAAACGGTACCTTCAGTGGTACCCTGAATAAGAACGTTTACCCCAGGGATAACGTCGTTGGTTTCACTGTCAGAAACAACTCCACTAAAGGAGGTTTGACCTTGAATAAAATTTACAAACAACAGCATAGCAACAGCTATTGTTTGTGTAAATAATTTTGTTTTCATAGCGTTTGTTTTTAATTATTACTGGTTTTAATTCCATAAATTAGGTTAATTATATGATTTAGAATTTGAGGAGTATATTTTTGTGGCAAATCGTGTCCCATACCACTTATAAAAAGAGTTTTTGAGTTTTTGATTTGGGCTGCATATTTGTGTGCATGCTTGATTGAAATCAATGCATCATCTGTTCCGTGAATAATTAGTGAAGGGATATTAATATGTTTGAGTCGGTCTAATACAGACCCAGATTTTTTTATAGCAGTTGTATGCTGTAAAAAAGAATTTTGATGCATACCGTTTCTGTTTTTTATCTCGTAATTTAAAAGTTGAATATCTTCTTTTAAATTCAGACCATAAGAACCGTTTCCAGTCCATAACTGGTTGAATACTAAATGCATTTTTATGAAATTAACTAAATTCTTTTTACCAAATTTGTACTTATACAAAATACGACTAAAGCGTTTTTTCATAGATGAACTTACAGCTGTCAATTGTGGATCATAAAAATATCCAGATGACATTATTGAAGTTAAAGATAAAGCAACTTTTGGAAATTCAAGCACAAAACGCTGAGCAATCATCCCTCCCATTGATGCACCTATGATATGAGCTTGGTTTATTTTCAATTTTTTTAGTACCTCCATAGTGTCGTAAACCATGTCTTCAAGGGCATAGGCTGTTTTGTTTTTCCAGTTATTGATCCAGTCAGAAAATCCGATTCCTCGATGATCGAATCTTATTACCCGAATGTTTTTTGAGATTAGCCCATCAATAAATCGATCCGGCCAAAAAAGAATTGTATTTGAATTGCGACTGATTAGTATAGCCGAAGCCTTTATTTCTTCCAAGGGTTCAAAAACTTCATAAAACAATTTTACATTACCGTTAAATGCATATCCACTTTTTTGAGGACTCTTCAATTTAATGGGATCAAATTTTGTTTTGCGTATAAGATCCTCGACAATTAATTCAAATTCGTTTGATTTATAAAACATCAACAATAGGGTGATTAACGTAATAAATAAAACAGTATTCATTATGAATGGTTAAGATTCCCATAACACTGATTCATTTGCTTTATGCCATTTTTCAAAATTGATTTGATATTTATTGTCAATTTTATTTCTTTTAATTTTAAGAGTGGGGGTTACGAGCTCATTTTCAACAGACCACTCATCTTTTACAACTATTAAGGTAGATATTTTTTTATAATTATCCAGTTTAGCATTGATATCTACTAATTTTTTTTCGAGTTTATGAGTTAATTTTTCACTATCAATTGTCTTTCCAACCTCTGAAAGTACAGCCAAGCATAAAGGCTGGGGGATTCCCATTCCGGTTACGCATATCTGCTCAAATTCTATGATGTCTGCAAAATAATTTTCAATGGTTAAAGGTTCAATGTATTTTCCTTTTGTGGTTTTAAAATTATCTTTAACGCGCCCAGTTATGAATAAATACCCATCTTCATCAATATGTCCTTGATCTCCAGTATGTAGCCAATCGTTTTTAAACACTTCGGCAGTTATTTTGGGAGCTTTGAAATACTCTTTCATTAAGAAATCTCCTCGCATTAATATTTCATTGTTTTCTGGATCGATCGAAATTTCAACACCTACTTGAGCGCGTCCAACAGAACCTGGCTTTGAAGTCTCTCTCGCATCCAGTTGAGTACAAATAGCTAAATTTTCAGTCATTCCATAACCGTTGGTAATATAAACATCTATTTCTCTGAACCAAACTCTTTGATTTTCCATCATAGGAGCCGCACCAGAAACAATTGCCCGTGCTTTGCTCAGTCCGAGAGTTTTTTTCAATTTCTTTTTCAAAAAACTTGAAACCAAAGGTATTTTTAATAATTTTATTAGTCTTTTTTGGGGGATTTTGCCGAGTATACTCATTTGAAATTTAGTCCAAATTCTTGGAACTGCAAAAAACACAGTTGGTTGAGTATCACTAAGGTTTTTCGCAAAAGTATCTAAAGATTCAACAAAAGACATGGTTCCTCCATATCGGAAACATGTATGCTCTACCACGATTCTTTCCGCAATATGGTTTAGTGGTAAATAACTAAAAAAGTCATTGTTTCCCTCCAGGTTAATTTTAAGTGGATTAGTTCCTTCAATTAAGACTTTTGTAGCATCGTATGCTTTGTAATCAATAACAACTCCTTTCGGCGTTCCAGTTGTCCCAGAGGTAAATATTATTGTCCAAATATCATCAAACTTTGGAGTATTTGGTTTTTCAATTGGTTCAAATTTATTTATAAAATCATGCCATTGGTATCCATCATTTATTTCTGAATGTTCTCTGTATTGAGGAAATGATATAACTGGCATATCATCAGGGACTCCATTTTTCATTTCATCCCAACTTTCTAATTTTCCAGCAAAAAGTGCATCAACTTCACCGAACTCAAGAAGGTTTTTTATTTCATTTGATTTAAGTGTAGGAAAAAAAGGTATACTCACATAGCCCGCCATCATAATTGCAAGATCTGCAATTACCCATTCTCTACAGTTTTTAGACACTAAACCTATATGGGCTTGATCTCTTAAACCAAGAGATTTTAATCCAGCGGCTAACCTCCTTGCTAAATCACCAACTTCTCCCCAAGTATATATTTCCCATTTGTCACCAAAGGGTTGCTTGAGAAAAGGTTTATCATGAAATTTTTTTTCCCATTTATAAAATTTTAATTCTAAAGTATCTGTATTGTTCATTGTTAAATTAGTTTTTTTATTTCTACAGTTCCAATAGCTTTCTATACTGCTGCTGCGAATAAAAGATAGTCTTTTTTTGTAATATAGTCATTCAAGATTTAAGGACCTCTCAATTCATTAACTGGAAAAAATATTTCTCCCCGAAGAGATTTGGTTATTTGTAGTAAAGCTATTTCCCAATTTAACTCGGATTTTATTTTGAAATTATAAATGATTTGACTCAAATAAAAATAGCTGCTTATTACAAAAAATATAGATATTAAGAATAGTGTCCATTATATTTATAGACATTTTTCACAGTAATTAATTTGATTTATTAAATTCTTGAAATTTTAAAATCTGAGAGCTTTGTTTTTTTAGTAATCTTTCGATATTTCATAGTTGATCCCGGCCAAATGGAAGTGTTTTTTCCTTTTCCACCAACCAAGTAGTAACTGTTGCATCCTCCTGTATTCCAAATCATTGGTTTTAATTTATTTTGTAGATTTTGATTAAATTCTTTTTGTCTTTCAAGTTTAATATCAAAAAACACTTTGGGTTGTTTTTTTAATTTTAAGATGTAATCAATGATATAATTGAATTGTGATTCCATCATGTGAATTATTGAGTTGTGACCTAGACCTGTATTTGGCCCTACAACAAACAAAAAGTTTGGAAATCCATTAACATTTATGCCTTTGTAGGCCTCTGCTCCATTAACATTAAATTCATTAAAAAGATTCCTTCCTTTTAATCCAATTACATCATACATATGACTAAAACTTGTAGTTTTAAACCCTGTTCCTAATATAATGACATCAAATTCTAGGGATTCTCCGTTTTTTAACTCCAAACCTTTTTTGTTAAAACATCTAATTCCTTCGGTCTCAAGATTTACATTATTTCTTTCTAGGGTAGGATAATAATTGTCTGAGATAAGGATTCGTTTACATCCGATCTCATAATTTGGGGTTACTTTTTTGAGTAAGATGGGATCTTTGATTTGAGCTTTCATATGACCCAATGCCTCTATTTTTCTCCAAGCTCTAATTTTATTGTCACTATACTGGATTAGTCCTCGGAGTTCGAGAATCCAATAAATTAATTCTCTCCAAAATTTTTGATAGATGGGAAATCTTTTAAAAAGATTTTTTGATTTGTTTCTAATAACTTGGTTGTCTTTTTGGTTGATCCAAGGTGCGGTTCTTTGGAAGATAGTTAATTTTTTTACTAGAGGAGCGATTTCAGGGACAAATTGAATTGCACTTGCCCCTGTTCCAATTACAGCTATTTTTTTATTAATTAAATCTAATTGATGGTTCCAATTAAGAGAATGAAAGAGGTCACCTTGAAAAGTTTTTCTTTTTTTAATTTTTGGGTACGCAGGTTCATTTAGAGGTCCGCTGCAAGAAATTACAACACGGGCGAAGTATTGGTTTCCTCGGGCATCAAGAATTTCCCACAGCCCTTTCTTTTCACTGAAGGTAATTGATGTGATTGAGGTTTTTAATTTTATGGAATCATCTAAATCATATTTATTCACACATTTTTTTAGATAAGCTAGAATTTCGTTGTGAGGAGAAAAAGATTGGGACCAGTCGGGATTGGGTTCAAATGAATATGAGTATAGATAAGATGGAATATCACACGCACAACCAGGATAATTATTATCTCTCCAAGTTCCACCCAGTTCGTCTTTACGTTCAAAAATTATGAATGAATCTATTCCTGCTTTTTTGAGTCGAATAGAAGCGCCTATTCCAGCAAAGCCAGCTCCAATTATTGCAACATCTATCTTTTTTTCATCACTCATAAATCTAAAGCAGTTCAATTAATTTACCGGTTTTTACAATAATTAAGAGCTGTAAGCAATATACTAATTTTAAGAAAAAAGTTATGTTGAGAATATTATTTTAAAAAATTAAACATATCTCTTTAGGTCCTCTGATCCATTTGAGTTCTAATAAGAAAATGATTTTCCCTAGTAATTGGATATTTTCTGATCAGAAATATTGAGCTTAAATAAATGACTAAAAGTATAGGTCCACCATCATACCCTAAGCCTTGAATAGCAGAAGTTTCTATTTGATTTATTTGTGTTGTTTTTTCAGGAAATTGTATGAGCTCAAGTAAAACACCAGCAATAAAATATCCCCTTCCAACACTACACTTATAAGCAAATGACATAGTAGAGAAGAAGAAACCCTCATTTCTCAATCCATTCTTTAATTAGTATTCATCAACAACATCTGCCATCATAGAGTTGGTAAGGCTAATACTCACCCATAAAAAAAATATAAGCTACAGTTAGGGTAAGAAAATAAATTGGAACTAGTGCAGGAGATCTATTTTCTGGAAATAAATTGGTTAATCTCAACATGAAAGGAAGGCCAAAAATAACCCTAAAATAAAGGTGCTGATTATGACTGTTTTTTCTTGTCAAAAGTTTGACCCAAAAGAGGAGCGATTATAAACGATATAACCCCACCAAGCCCAGCCAAAATTGGAAGCATCCCCAATTCTTTTTCATTCAATTCAAAAAAGAAAGTGGTAAAACATGTAGAAAAAACTGTTCCTACGCCAAGACTAATGTAGATGATCATTGGATAAGTTACTAATGAGACGTATGATTTTAAACGAAGCGCAGAGGTTAGGTTTTTTTATATTCTTTAAGATTAAATGCATGTATTGAATCTTTAATCTTAGGGAGTTTTGATATCACCTTTTTAGTTCCGTAAGTGCTTATTAAAATAACTAGAAAAGATAAAATGTCGCATAGTAGAGCAAATTTTGAGTAAGCATTTTTGTTAAAGAGTCCATTTGAATTTTCAGATGTAGGAGTGAAAAAAACAAGTAAACCAACTATGAGGATGAAGGGAGAAATGAAAGAGGAAAACATTACACGATAACTGGTTATGGAAGTTCGTTCATTGTAATCACTTGAATGTTCTGCTCCTAAGGACATTCCAGGAACAACAAAAAGTGTGAGCGAAAAGCGAACCATGATTGAAAAAAAGGTAAGCCAGCAAAATAAACCCAGTTGGCTCAGTCCTGCTGGAGGAGAAAATAAAATGTATATAAAAATTCCAATAGGAAGTGCAGAGAATAACATTAAAGGATGTCTTCTTCCCCACTTACCTCCTTTCCTACGGTCAGACAAGGAACCTATTAATGGATCGGAAACTGCATCAAAAAAAAGAGCAATTACCGAAGCTATTCCAGCATAAGAGGGTTTGAGTCCTAAGATTTGACTGAAATAAAAAAACAAGAATAATTGAAAAAGCGCATCTTTAATTCCTTGAGACGAAAACCCTAATCCATACACTAGTTTTATTCGTTAAGAAAGAGCCATATTTTTGTTTAATAAAAAATTATATTTACAATAAGATAAATTAGCATATTGGATACAATTTTTTCATTTTATGTTAAAATTTAATTAAAATTCATGGTTTAGAAACTGAACCAAGCAAAACGGGAACCAATTTTAAAATCTGTTAATTTGTAAAATGAGTTTGGGCACTGCTTTCTGAAGTAGTAACTTCAGATGATTTTGGAATTAAACCCAAAAACCGATAAGTGAAATTGTTTTAAAGTCTCATAGAGTAATTAATTTGTAAATTGAAGTCTATCAAGAGTTTTTAGATAGTAAAAAATTCCTAGTATAAATGCTAGAAAAGATAATTGTATCCGAGAATGCAAAAGAGTTAATTGCGTAATTATAGAAAAGCGCAACCCAAATTGAAATAAACAATAAATATTAAAAAATGAGAGAGGCTTTAATTGTATCAACCGCGAGAACACCCATAGGGAAAGCATACCGTGGCGCTTATAACAACACCAATGCACCAACTTTGGGAGCTATGGCAATAGAAGCTGCGTTAGAACGCTCTGGAGCTTCAAAAGATCAGATTGATGATGTAATAATGGGAGCTGCTTTACAACAAGGAACTACAGGAGGTAATATTGGAAGGATGGCTGCCATGGCAGCTGGACTTCCGTCAACGGTTAGCGGAATGTCTATTGATCGACAGTGTTCTTCTGGAATGATGGCTATCGCAACTGCGGCAAAACAAATCATAACCGACGGAATGGAAATTGCCGTAGGTGGAGGAATCGAATCAATTAGTTTGGTTCAAAACGATAAAATGAACGTGAGTCGAATGATAGACAAAGCTCTGGTTGCAAAACAACCTCACATTTATATGCCCATGTTACAAACTGCTGAAGTGGTAGCAAATCGTTACAAAATAAGCAGAGAAAAGCAAGACATCTATGCTTTGCAAAGTCAACATCGAACAGCTGCAGCTCAAGAGTCAGGGAAATTTGATGATGAAATAATAGAAACCACGACTTCTATGGGAGTTATGGATAAAGAAACCAAGGAGATCAGCTTTGATGATATTACCTTAAATAAAGATCAAGGGAATCGCCCTGATACAGTAATTGAGGGACTTTCAGGATTAAATCCTGTCACAGAAAATGGGTTTATTACTGCAGGAAATGCAAGTCAATTATCCGATGGAGCTTCTGCTTGTGTATTGATGGAAGCCGCAACAGCTGCAAAACATTCGGTTACTCCACTTGGAATTTACAGAGGCATGGCAGTAGCAGGTTGTGAACCTGACGAGATGGGTATTGGGCCGATTTATGCCATTCCAAAATTATTGAAGCAGCACGGCCTTAAGATGGCTGATATTGGACTTTGGGAATTGAATGAGGCTTTTGCAGTTCAAGTATTATATTGCCAAGAGTATTTGGGAATTCCTAATGAGATCCTCAACGTTAATGGAGGTGCAATATCTATTGGACATCCTTACGGTATGTCTGGCTCCAGAATGGTAGCTCATGCACTTATCGAGGGGAAACGAAGAAATGCTAAGTATGTAGTTTCTACCATGTGTGTTGGAGGCGGAATGGGAGCAGCAGGTTTGTTTGAAGTAATCTAAATACACATTTTAAGAAAAGACTATAGAACACTTTAATTTGAAGTCTTTTATGGCCAAAATAATTGATTTACAAGAGTTATACTCCGAATTAATTAAAATGATGATCGAGGTGTTTTTAAAACAAAATGTTCCATTCTTTTGAGGTTAATTTTCCGGAAGAGAATGATTTTTTATTTTTCAAAATAATCTTCACCAAGATTTTGGATTTTGACAACGTATTGAATTAAGTTTCTTTTATCTTTCTTAAAATCTCTTTTGTCTAGGATTAAAAATTGAGAAGCAGTTCTCCCATTTCTTGGATAAAGTTTTTCTCCAACCACAACATTTATCACAAAAATTTCAAGTATGATTTTTTTAGAAAGCTTGTTTTTGGATGTTTGTCCGTAAAAACCATTTCATAAGTATCGCAACAGTGAGCTAACATTTGGTTAAGTGTCATATTTCCCCACTTGGGTTTTGATTTAGGGTTCAGTAAATTAATTCGTTCAATCATTTTATCAGAAACTTTTTTGTCAAAAATGTTTTTTACAAAAAAAAGGTTTTCTGGACACGTAATTTAAATAAGTTGTAATATTTATTCGATTATTGCAACTGCTCGAGCAGGTGCTGCAGAAGCACCAATAATTTTTATTGGGAAAACGGCAACTTTAAATCCTTTTATAGGGAGTTCATCTAAATTTACGAGCTGTTCGATATGACAATACTCTTTTCGTTGTCCAACTAAGTGTGCTTCCCAAAACAATTCAGAATCGTTGGTTTCTTTTGCTTTTTTGATGAGGTGTTTTAAAGGCAAATCCCAACCCCAAGAATCTATCCCCATTACTTTAATTCCTTGGTCAATAAGCCATTCAGTTGCCGTTGCGCTCATTCCAGTTCCTTTGTCTGGAAAGTCTTTGGTTCCATTGTAAATATATCTGCCCGTATTGATTAAAACGATCATGTCTTTTTTTAGAGATAATTTTTCTTTTTTTAGAAACCCTTGGATATCTTGAATTGTTATCGGATCAAAATCTTCTTTGTGTTTCATGTTAATAACAAGACCATCCCCATAGCACCATTCCAATGGAATTTCATCAATAGTTTTGGCACGTTTTCCATTTACAGTAGGGGAATAGTGCCAAGGTGCATCAATATGAGTTGTAGCGTGAACCCCCATTTGTTTTATGGTATCGTCAGCCCAACCCTTAAAACCCTTTGGAAATAATTTTTTTGGCAAACCCAAAAAACGCAGTAATAATCCTGCTTTTTTATGATCCTTATGCTTAATTCTCACTTTCATAAACCAAGGGTCAGATCTGTTGTATTTAATTGGTTTTGATAAATCTATGATTTTCATTTCAATTCTTAATTAGCAATAAACCTATCATTTAGGCAGAAGTTTTGAACATGTTTTTAAATTGAAGATTTCTCCTTTTGATTTTTCACTTAATAGTTAAATAATCTCGCTTTTCATTTTTAAACGCACTATTGAATTCGATTACATCTTCATCAATAATTTTTCTGTAAGCTTCCATCGTTTGATCGACTGTAGTAGTCAACTCTCTACGAACTGCGTTATCTTGAGCCGTGGGGGGGAAGTCATCCATGGTAATTAGTCGGTTGAGGTGTCCCAGTTTGTTGGTCAATCGGATCGGAAAATTCAAAGGATCTTGATTGGATCGATTTTGGGTTTGATAAAGTGTTTCTTCAATTTGTGTTAGACTTTTTTGAATTTTTCCAGCTCGTTTTACAATAGCAGTGGCTGTAGAGTCGGTTTTGTTCTGTTCAATAAATTCTTTTAGTTTTCCATTGATTGACCTGATATTTTTGATGGCTTTGTGAGCCCGATCTACAGTTTGGTTCACTTTATTTACAAAGTCAAATTGTTTTTGCATGTCGTCTACTGAAGACTCTGAACGTGGATCGGCTCGAATTATAAAGGGGTGTCCTTGATTCTTTCCATTTACGATTAGACTCACTTTGTACTCTCCAGGAACCGCTTTGGCACCAGAAAAGGAAGCACTCCAAAAAATCATTCCGTTTAGTTTTTCAGCACCTTTATAGCGCGTGTTCCAAACAAATTGATTTCCTCCTTTTTCGACATCCAATTTGTTTTCATTGTCCTTGGTAGAATAGGATTTTATCAGAGTTCCATCTTGTTCTTTGAATTGAAGTTCTACAACATCTTTTTCAGCGTCATAGGCTTCGAGATAATAATGAACAATAACCCCGTTGGGAAGATTCGTTCCAGCGGTTAGTGAATTTTTTCCACCTCTTCCTCTAGTACGATAACTGTCTTTGGGTTGAAATAAAATCGTTTTGGCTACAGTAGAAATTGATTTTAATTGATGGAGTACTGTTAAATCATCTATCATCCAAATACTTCTTCCTTGAGTAGCCACAATAAGACTATTGTCTTTTAGAGCTAAATCTGTAATAGGGACTATGGGTAAGTTTTTTTGGAAAGATTTCCAAGAAGCACCATCGTCATAGGAGACATACATTCCGTTTTCAGTTCCGGCATAGAGTAATCCTTTTTGGCTGTTGTCCGAACGAACAACTCTTGTAAAGTCCTCTTTGGCAATTCCATTGGTAATGGTTTTCCAAGTAGCTCCATAATCAGTAGTTTTAAACAAGTAAGGTGTATAGTCCCCAAGTTTGTATCGAGTACCAGCTACATAACAGGTTCCAGCATCAAAAGGAGAGGGTTCTATGCTGTTTATCATCGTCCATTCCGGGAGTTGTTTGGGTGTAATGTTGTCCCATGTTTTCCCTCCGTTTTGGGTAATGTGGATCAGTCCATCATCACTTCCAACCCACAGTAAACCTTCTTTTAGTGGAGATTCATTTGCAGCAAAAATGGTACAATAATACTCAACACTAGTGTTGTCTTGAGTAACAGGGCCTCCTGAGGATTTTAATTTTGTAGTGTCATTTCGGGTAAGATCTGGGCTAATGATCTTCCATTCTTGACCTTCATTTTCGGTTAGATGCACTTGGTTGGAAAAAGTATAGAGTCGCTTGGGGTTATGTTTGCTAAAAATAATAGGAAAGTTCCATTGGAAACGGTATTTCATTCCTTCAGCACCGTGTCCCATGGGGTTGTCTGGCCAAACATTGATTCCACGCACCGATTTTTTTTCATGATTTACTCGCGTAAGAAAACCATCATAGCTACCACCATAAACAATTTCATTATTCTTAGGGTCAATAGCTATGTGAGCGGATTCTCCACCAGCGGTAGACTCCCAGTCCTTTTCTCCTATAAAACTCCCCGAACTGCGGTGTCTGATCCGTATTGTGGAATTATCTTGTTGAGCTACATAGATTCTGTACGGAAAGGCATTGTCAGTTGTAACTCTGTAAAATTGAGCAGTTGGTTGGTTAAAGTAAGTACTCCAGGTTGAACCACCGTCGTATGAAACTTGAGCACCACCGTCATCTGCTATAATCATGCGTTGATTGTTCTCTGGTGCAATCCAAAGATCGTGATGATCTCCATGGGGTGCGTTATGGCTTTCAAAGGTAACTCCACCGTCGGTAGATTTATGGTAAGATACGTTCATGACATAGACTTTTTCTTCATCCTGTGTATCGGCGTAAATTTTAGAGTAATACCAGGCTCTTTGCCTCAGCGATCTACTGTCATTGATATGCTTCCATGTTGTTCCGCCGTCATCAGAACGGTAAATTCCTCCTTGATCTTTATTTTCAACTATCGACCAGATACGATTCGAATTTAAAGGAGAAACGGTTACTCCCATGATCCCGAGTGTTCCCTCTGCAAATCCTTTATTTTTGCTAATTTCTTTCCAGGTAGCACCACTGTCTGTACTTTTCCAAAGTGCAGATCCTTTTCCTCCGCTGCTCAAACTGTAGGGTGTACGTTGAATACGCCAAGTTGATGCATACAAATGTCTGGGGTTAGATGGATCCATTACTAATTCTACAGCTCCAGCTTGAGGGTCTGAGAATAAAACTTTTTTCCAGCTTTTTCCACCATTGATGCTTTTGTAAACCCCACGATCTTTATTTGGTTTGTAAAGATCTCCCATTACTGCGGCATAAACAATATCTGAATTTTTTGGATGCACAATAATTCGCGGGATATGGCGTGAATTGGGTAGTCCAGAATAGTTCCAAGTAGAGCCTGCATTTACACTTTTCCAAATTCCTTTCCCGGAAGAAACATTTCCGCGAACTGTAACTTCTCCACCTCCAACATAAAGAACATTTGGATCACTTGCAGCAACTGCAACAGAACCAATACTCCCACCAAAATACCCGTCAGAAATATTTTTATAAGTAATTCCACCATCAGTAGTTTTCCAAACTCCACCTCCTGTAGCTCCAAAATAAAATAGTTTGGGTTGATTAGCAACACCTACTACTGCAGCCGAACGACCCCCTCTAAATGGACCTATAGAACGGTATTGAACCGATTCGTGAAGTCCAGAAGAATAGGAGGTAATGTTTTGTTTTTTTGATTTTCTCGATTGGGCATTTGTATCTTGAATTGAGAAAAAAAGTACACAAACAAAAAACAGGATTGCAAAAGGTGGTTTTATGTATTTCATAATATTTTTTTGAAATTGATATTGAAGATACAAAAACTCGATTAAATAAAAATTGTACCTTGAAACATCTTAATTAAGTTATTATGAAACATATTAACAGATTTCTTTGTGTAAGTATTTTTATTATTGGAATACAAGGAATTCAAGCACAAAACAAAGTAAAAATTAAAAAAGAAATCATACAATCAGTCGAAACCCACAAAGAGGCGATGATAGAAGTAAGTGATGGAATCTGGGAAGCTGCAGAGACTTCACTTAAAGAGTTTAAATCCTCTGAATATTTAATAAATTATGCTGAAAAAAATGGCTTTAAAGTGGAAAAAGGAGTTGCAGGAATAGCTACTGCTTTTATGGCAACTTTCGGACAAGGGAAACCTGTAATTGGTATTCTAGGGGAGTTTGATGCTAATGCTGGAATCTCTCAAAAAAGACAACCAAGACGTGAGGCTAGAGTTGTTGGTGGAGCTGGTCACGGTTGCGGGCATAATTTATTTGGAACAGCAAGCCTTGGGGCTGCAGTTGCGATCAAAGAACAAATAGAAAAAGGAGCCCTTCAGGGAACCATTATTTTTTATGGAACACCAGCGGAGGAAACCATTTTCGCAAAAGTATGGATGGCTCGTGAAGGTCTTTTTGATCAACTTGATGTTTGTATGGATTGGCATCCGGGAGATGAAATTGAAGCCATAACTCAGAGTAGTAAAGCTTTGGTTGACTTTAGGGTTAAGTTTTATGGAAGCTCTTCTCATGCCTCATCTGATCCATGGAATGGACGAAGTGCTGTTGATGCTATGGAATTGTTCACAACAGGATTAAATTATTATAGAGAACACATCAAACCTACTGCTCGAATTCATTACGATATCGAAAAAGCAGGTGATGTTGTAAATGTTGTCCCTGACTATGCTCAAATATGGACTCGCTTGCGAGAAAACGATCGTCCAAATGTAGATGTACTTTATGAACGCGCCAAAGAAATTGCAAAAGGAGCAGCGCTTATGGCTGGAGTAAAACATGAAATTCAATTGATTTCTGGAATTTATGAAATTCAAGTAAATCGAACTGGAGCTAAAGTAATGCAACAAAATATTGAAAGACTAGGAGGTATCTCTTACACCGAGTATGAACTTCAATACGCCAATTCTATTTTAAAAGAAACTGGAAAACCTTTGGAGGGGTTGGATGGAAAAATTCACCCTTTGCGTCCTTCTTTACCCGCTCAAGGGGGTTCTACAGATGTTGGTGATGTAAGCCAATTGGTACCAACTATTCGAATGAGTGCCACGGTTTCATCCAAAGGAGGACCATGGCATTCTTGGGCAGTAGTTGCTTGTACTGGAATGTCGATTGGTCACAAGGGAATGGTATATGCTTCCAAAGCTCTGGGAATGACGATGGTTGATTTGTTTAAAGATCCTAAATTGATCGGTCAGATCAAAAAAGATTTTAAGGACAACAGAACAAATCCAAGTTATGATCCAAGAATTCCGGCGGGTCCACCAGAACTAAATTAATTTCAAATGAATAAAATCATTTACCTTTTACTTTTGTTGTTAGTTTCTAATGCAGGAATTGGGCAAGAAATTCTTTCCCTTAAAGATCGAGCTAAAGTTATTGATGAAATCCAAAAGGATCGATTGCATAATTTGCTTCCGAAGTTGATGGAAGACACTGATATTGATCTCTGGGTTTTGATTACAAGAGAATACAATGAAGATCCAATTGTTAAAACCATGTTGCCACCAACTTGGCTCAATGCCAGAAGACAAACAATTTTGGTTTTTTCAAAAAATAAAGATGATGATGGGGTTAGCTCTGCAGCAATAACTCGTTACCCTTTTGGTAAGTTAATCCCCTCGATTTGGAACAAAGAGGAACAACCGAATCAGTGGCAGGCTTTGGCGGATTACATTGTTTTGAAAGACCCCAGAAATATTGGGATTAATGTTTCAAAAGATTTTGCCTTGGCTGACGGTTTGGTAAAAACCGATTATGATGCTTTAATGAAAGTACTGCCTGATTCGTTCAAGGATCTAGTGATCTCTTCAGAAAAACTTGCTGTGGGATGGATTGAAACTCGAACAGCAAAAGAAATGGAGTTTTATGAAGATTTGGTAGAAATTACACATCAAATAATTGAAGAAGCTTTTTCTACAAAAGTAATTACCCCAGGTAAAACAAACACTGAAGATGTTGTGTGGTGGATGCGTGAAAAAGTGCTGAGTTTGGGTCTGGATACATGGTTTCATCCAACAGTTGACGTTCAAAGGGCAAGTTCTAGTGATCTTTACGCTTTTGACAGTAAGTCTAAGTTTGATATCATTCAACCCGGAGATTTGGTTCATTGCGATTTTGGAATCAGTTATTTAACACTCAATACAGATTGTCAAGAGTTGGCCTATGTCTTGAAGCCTGGAGAACAAAATGCGCCTGCTTTTTTGGTTGATGCATTGGCAAAAGGAAATAGAGTACAGGATATTTTTACTGATAATTTTAAAGAGGGAGTATCTGGAAATGAGGTTCTTAAAAAGTCATTAGAAGAGGGGTTTAGCGAAGGTTTGAGACCACAAATTTACACCCATCCCTTAGGGGCTTATGGGCACTCTGCTGGTACGACTTTAGGAATGTGGGATTCACAACAAGGGGTGCCTGGAAATGGTGATTATCCGCTTCATTTCAATACTTCTTATGCTATTGAACTTAACACAACTGTTTTTATTCAAGAATGGAATAAGGATATTCGGATCATGTTGGAGGAAGCTGGCTTTTTTGGAGCAGACGGCTTCCGATATATCAACAAAAGACAAGAGAAGTTTATACTTGTTGGGGAATAGAAAGAAATTTAGACTTTATTCTAAATCCAGTCATTAAGTTCAGAATTATTGTCTATTTTTGTAAGGCAGGGCTTCACATCCTGGCATTATTAAAAGGATAGTTGGGCTATGGTTGGCTTTTTCTATCCTTTTTTTTAATTGGATTTACTGATGGTAAAAAACAAATTACATGAACGAATCGCAAGCCTTTTTGAATTTCAAAGGCAAGGAAAGCAATTGAATTTAGATCAAGAATTCTTGATCGCTGCTGTGCTTGAAAATCAAGATGAAAAATTTGCCGAAATTAGTAAAAAGGCATACGCTCTTGGTGTGGGGTTTACTTTCAAAATGTTGAGCTACACATGGGACTACATGCGAAATTCATTCGGCAAAGGTTATGAAACGGCTTTTTCAATACAAGTTGAAGATATGATTATTGACCGTTTTGAGGGAGATTATGATTACGCTTATGCAGCTGAAGAGGAAATAGAAGATCAGATGGATATTCAGATCAAAAACAGATCTGGAGTTTTGTACGATGCTTACAAGAAAGAGCTGGTTAAAATTTTAAACTATTATTTCAATCAACCTAAGAAGTAAGAAAAATGATTTTTTATGAGTGATCAAAATTTAATTACAGGGAAAGCGATCAAGCGTATTTTGAAGCAAGACAAATTTCTGATTAATGAAATTCCTGTTGCTGTTTTTGAACGAGATGAATACGGCTCAATTTTGAGAGGAATTGATGTAAAAACTAAGGAACAGACCCATGCTTTTTTGGAGTTACCTGCTTCTGAAGACGATGTTTTTCAATTTTTGAGAGCTCATTACCTCAACCAAAAAAATAAGGGTTCCGATAAATCACAAAAAAAATCATCCAAAACAAAACAAAAAATTCAAGAAAGAAAAGCTATTGAGGCCATGCGATTGAAAGAAGAAAGACACAAAAATAAATACCACAGTAAAAAGCTCAGAAAGAAAAACTGAGATCATTTACATGAGTTTATTTATGCGGATCAATTGCTTGTTGAACTGAATGCTGTCTCCTACTTTTTTTCCTAAGAGCAAGCTCCCAATTGGGCTTTGTGTAGAAATACAGTAATATATTTGGGAATTTATGGAACAACTCCCCACAGGTATGGAGATGTAATAATTGGCATTGTTGGTCAATACTACTGATCCTAGTCCAACTGTTTTGAATTTTTCAATCTTTTGAATGCTGTGAAGAACTTGTTGTTGAATTTCAGTTTTTTTGATCTGTTCGCCGAGTTTTTCACGTTCAAGTTGATCCATTGCTCTTCCAGTTTCATGCTTATTTCCAGCACTGCTTTTGTGATCGGAGGACAACGCTTGATGAAGTTCTCTTTTTCTATCTTCAAGTACTTCAAATTTTTTTTTTAGTTCGTTTTTACAATGATTAAAAAGTTCGAGAGGAAGCATACTCAAAAGTAAAAACTTATTTTATATTATTTTACCTTGATCATCTTAAATCCTAATAAGATTTATCTTCGGAAAGGCTTTGTTGATTTTATAGGCAAATTCAAGCTAGAGATTGTTCCTGCCTTGAGGACAGCATTAAGCTGGTTTGAATTTGAAAAACCAATTTGTTTACTGTGTTCCTGTTTAGAAATTTTAATATTTCCAAAATCTTATTGATACGTTCTGAACTTTCAATGTTTTCTAATGAACCTGTTTCTTTTTCGAAACCATGAAAAAAATTAATGACGCTTATGTTGTATATTCTCAATATGCGATCTAAACTTTTAAGGGTAAAATTGGTTCCCTTTCCCATTTTAAATATTGAATTCTGCTGAGTTGGATTTTTTCGCAAAAACTTCGTAACTCGAAATTCATCTTTGCAGCTGTAATCTTTTGAGTTAAGCTCCAATTTTACTTTGAAAATGTTCAAGTGGATTATTCTTATTAAAAACATTTAATATGGTATACTTTTTTTTAAAATTATTAGTGATTGCGGTTCATTAATCTTAGGTTGTTAAAATAAAACGGTAATTTTCTGATGCCAAAACACAGAAATTTTTACATTTTAAATATTTATTTGTTTTAAATTTAATAATTCACATATTTAAATGCTTTACGAATTTAGTTTTTACAACCACGATAGGCTCACGCGAGAGGTCTTTGAACTAAGACCTGTCCAATTAATGAAAATCTTAAATGATTTTGTTTTGATGTTGGATATATTTTTTAAGGTAAACGGGATGATAAATGTCAGTGATTCTAATAAAAATTCTTTTTGGACCGCCGAAAATAATTTTAATATGCTACAAACCCTTCTTAAATTTGTAAAAATAGAATGCGAAGACCATAATTAAGTATTAGAGGATTTTGCCTTTACAATTGTTTCTAAGGAATATGGGTTATCGGTGGAGGAACGTGTCAAAAAAACCGATGATGCATAACATGAGAAGGTTTTGATCTTGAGAGACGAATTTTAGGATTACTACCTAATGTTTTTCTAATTTTAATTTTGTTTTGAAGTTGAAATGGATTATTATATTTTTATGACAAAAGTTTTTATACTTAGGATAATTTAATCAACTACATTTATGTCGTACAAGATTATTACAGCTAGCGATTTTATTTATGAGTTAAAACAAAATATTCATCAAGGAAAATATTCAATTCAGTTGTTTATCAACGAATACGATTTTCTTGCCGTTTCAGATGAGCTTTCTACTGTTTTAGAAAACAAGGTGTCTCTGGATTTAGTAATCTCCTCCTTGACAGAAAAAAAATCACTTCGGCTGGTTAATTTATTTAATAGAATTATACAATTGGGAGGTTCTGTATATTGGAAAATTGACCATAATCTTTACAAAAAAGAAGTTCACTTTATGATTATTGACAAGACCTTTATCATCAATAAATCAGATTATTATTTCGGTGAATCGGATGAAGAGAAGGTGAAGTATTTTAATAATTTATTTGATGGGTTTAGAGAGGATTCTACTGAGATTAATCTTTTGACTGGGGGAATATCCATTCGATTAGAAGCAGATAAAACTTTCATAGAAAAAAGTTGCTATGTAAAAGTGTCTTGGGATGTTAAAAATGCGCATCAAATTGCAATGTTAGGGATCAACAATGACCTGGATTCAGAGGGTGAATTGGAGTTGCTAATCAAAGAGGATACCATTGTAAAATTACAAGCTCAAAATCGAGAGCACAAAGCTTCAAAACAGATAATCATCAAAGTTATTAAAGATTCAGGTATTGAAATGACTGTTGAGGCTTTGGATTCTATACTGGAAGAGTATGTAACTCTAAAAGGGGTGGGTCTAGACAAAGAACAGCATTATGCTTTTTTTGAGCAAAAAATAAAACTTACATGGAATATTTCCAATATGGGAAATTTTAGTGAGTCTACTTTGGGTGATCTCCCATTGACTGGAGAATATGTTTTTAAATTATCGAACGACATTTCATTTAATTTTATTTTTGATTCTATTTTTGGAACTTTAAAAAAAAGAATAAAATTAACTCCCGTATTAGCTGACCAGGAGGAGAATGAAGAAGAAATGAATAATCTAAAAAGCAAACTGGGGAGATTTGCTGATTTTTTTTCTATTTTTAATAAATATATTAAGTAAACTATTTTTAATTTATTTATTAGAGGGGAGATTATTTTTCAATGAAAAATAGAAAAATGAATTTTGTTGAGCGTTTTTTTTTAAGCTGCTCAGGGGCGAGCTTGTCAATCATAAATGATTGCCCTGAGTTTGAAAAAACAAAGTATACGAGTATTGGTGCTACTATTTTTTTTACTTCCCTTTTGGCTTTTATTTCTTCATTTTACGCATTGACTCAAATCTTTGATTCTTATTTTTTGATTTTTCCATTAGCTCTGTTTTGGGGTTTGATTATTTTTAATCTTGATCGCTACATTGTTCAAAGTCTCCGAGCTGGCGATTCTAAATATCAAAACTTGGTCATATCTTTCCCTAGAATGGTTTTAGCTGTTTTGGTAGCTATAATCATTTCAAAACCTCTTGAGGTAAAGTTGTTTGAAGATGAAATTAATGCATATTTGAGTCAACAAAACATTAAAAGTGCCTTCGCTGTAGAGGAAAAATACAACAAAGAGGAACTTACTTTGAATGAGCAAAAAGAGTTTTATCAAAATAAATTTGAAGAAAAGCTTGAGCTTAGAAACCGTTACTATGAAGATTATTTGTGTGAATGCAACGGTACCTGTGGTACAAAAACAAAGGGGAGAGGTATTGAGTGCGAGGAACGAAAAGTAAAATATGAATTGTATTCCACAGAGATTGAAAATGAAAAAATCAAGGCGGAAGCTCTTATTGATGCAATTGTTCTAAAGGAAATAGAAATTGCTCAAAAAATAATTGAAGAGAGAGAAATTGTAAGAGTTAATATGAATAATGGTTTTTTTGATAAAATTGGTGCACTTAGTGAAGTTGGAGATGTATCCTCCCTTTTTATCATGTTGATTTTTATTTTGATTGAAACCGCTCCGCTTCTTACTAAGTTGTTGTCAAAGAAAGGGCCTTATGATAATTTGGTAATGCAAGCAGAATTTGAATTTGAAACCAATTTTTTGAAGGTTAAAGATTTCAACTTGAACCAAAGAAAGAAAAACGAACAGCTCAATAAAATCTCATCAAGTTTAGAAATTAAGTCCAAAGAAACTCAAATCAAGAAAGAAATGAGAGAAAAGACTTTGCAACGATACGAGCAAATTATTAAGGAAAATAATCCTGCAACTAAGAATTAAGATAAATATGACTGTCAAAAAACTTAAATACTTGCTTTTATTTTCCATTATGTATTCTTGCGGAACGCAAGTGGAACTTTTGGATGCCATAAAGGATGAAGTTGACAGTGTTAATATTATACCATCAGCATTTAATGCAATATCAGACGAGTTGTCCACCGATCCAAAGAACTCAAAATTCATCATTGAATACGGAAATTTAGATACCGTTTCAGATACACAAATTTTGGATAGTTTGTTTGAAGTTTTGAAGAACGAAAAAAAGATTTTGTTGGAGCTTACTGACAAACAATTGTATATAGATTTACTATCAAAATACAATTCCGACACTATTTACCTAGCAAATATTTATATGAAAACTCCAACTGATGGAGTTCCTTACAGCTATGCTTATGAAGTCAAGAAAAACGATTTGATATTTTTTTCAGTTGAAAATTTGGGCAATCAAAAAGTAGAAGAGGTTTCTCTTGTAGAGGGAAGTACCTACCGCTATGTAAAACAAGATTTCCCTAGGAAGAGTAAAGAAAAAGGCGTTATAAAGATACTCAATGATAATTCTCTAACCCTAAACATAGACAATGATAATTTTTTTAAGAACAAAGGTTTTTTCAATTCTAAGTTAAAGATTCAATTAAAAAAAATATCTCCCTTAAAAATCGATTATGAAATGGTTACAGACAGTATTCTTGAAACTGCTAGTGTGATTGAAACAGTTTATGATACCATTTACAAAGCGAATTTCAAGGACTCTTTAAAACTTCCTCCTTCTTTGGACATAACCCGGAGAAATGAGATCATTATCCCTGTTGATATTGAACAATCAGAAAATCAATTGGTGGGTTGGGGTTATTGGATTGGATTGAACAAATACAATTCTATTCTTTGGAATTCTGATGAGGATAATGATTTGGTGAAAATTGCAAGACAGGAACTTTTTGGAATAGACGAAGAGTTTTTGCTTCAAGATTCAGAAAATGATAATATTTTATTGAGGATCAATGATCTTAGTTTAGACACTCGAACGCTAAATTACAGCCACAATTATGCTTTTTACAAGGCCGATACTCAAATTGATAAATCTGCGAGAAGGGCTGAGTTAATTATGAAGAATATGTCTAACATTTATGAATACAAAATACAAGCAGGGATGATTTCGGTTTTTCTCAAAAAGAGACAGGTTGAGGTTGATAAGGACATTTTTGTTACTAAGGAATTTATCAAACTAACTTTGAATGATGATGAATAAAATTTACAAGTTTACATATGTTTTTATTCTACTGGTTTCTTTTTTGGGAATTGAGTCCTGTACTTACCTGAAAAAAGCAGATTCTGGAATACGAAAAGTATTTGGTACTGCAAATAAGTTTAAACGTCAACAAAAACTTTACACAAAAAGGTTAGGGTTAGATGATAAAGGGGGAAATGCTTCTCAAGATGGTGAAAGCGAGGAAGGAAAAATGGTTAGAAACCCGCTTCAGCAAAAAAATATGATTAATGAGTACAGATACATATTTGAAGGGGTAAACGGATTTGATCCAGGTTTTGTTGTGAATTACAGTAATAACGATAGTGTTTCAAATGTTTATGAGCTTCAAAACGAAAATTTTAGAACCATACTACCCGAGAGAGAGGTTTTTGGTTGGCATCCTTATTGGATGGGGTCAAGTTGGAGAAACTATCCCTTTGAACTGTTATCCACTTTAGCTTATTTTTCATACAACGTGAACCCCAAGACGGGACTAAGTCAAAACCCCAAACATATCCAGGATTTTATAACCTCAGAACTAATAGAGGTAGCTAAGGCTAAAAACACTCGAGTTTTATTAACGGTTTCATTACACGGTAACAAAAACAATAGTTTTTTTTTATCAAACGAACTTTTATGGAATAATCTTTACCAAGATGTATCCAAATTGATTTTGGAAAGAAATGCGGATGGGATTGACATCAACTTTGAAAACATACCCAAAAGTTTGAAATCTGAATTTACCAGGTTCATGTCTGGTTTTAGAAAGTCATTGTCATCAGCATTTAAAAATGAAAATAGGGAAGAACCATACATTTCCATTACACTACCAGCTCATGCTGGACGACAAAATTTTGATATCGATAAATTGAACGAATATGTAGATTTATTTGTGATAATGGGATATGATTACAACAGTGACTCTGGTCTTGATGCAGTCTCACCTTTGCAATCCGAAGGTGCATTTAGTTTGAACAATACACTCGATTATTACAAAGACATTGATCTGGATTTGAATAAAACCATATTAGCACTCCCTTACTATGGGATTCTTTGGAATATTGATGTTAAGAGTGATGGTGAGATGGATGTATCGATTGATCGGAAACTTACTTATAGTGAAATTAAAAAAGTGTTTTTAGAAAACCCAGACATTAAGGCTGAAGTAGAATTGGATCCAATCTCAATGAGTAAGGTTTACCGCGCGGCCTTTGATGATTTTTCTCTTAAAGAAATTCATTTTGACGACACATTTACTTTATCAAAAAAATATGATTTTGCAATGAGTAACAAACTCAAAGGAGTTGGATTATGGGCTTTGGGGTACGATAATGGAAACAGTGAGCTTTGGGGCCTTGTAGAACGTTATTTTTCAACGGATAGAATTAGTTTTAATGACCCAATTCCGGAAGTTAATGGGTTTCCGATTCGCTTTGCAAAAAAATTGGTGCAAAACAAAGATGTTTTTATTGCCATGATAATTTACTTTGCTATGGCGGTGATCTTTGCTTTTGTTTTTTTACTGTCAGATTGGAGAATTAGAGATTCAATTGTAAAAAGCCAGGTCAACCAGATAATCGTAATTTTTATTGGATTCATCTTGTTGATTCCTTTGGTAGTTTTCATCAAAGAACTTTTGAATGATTTGGGCTATTACATAAATTCAAGTTGGGAAATATTCATTGCTTTTCTTATTGGTTTGTTGGTGTTCTTCATTGCGACAAGGCTCAAATTTGATCGGATCATACAGAAACCTTAAAAAAATAATAAATGAAATCAATTTTACTTAGAGAATTATTTTGGTTAGTGTTGAGTTCGGTATTATCACTTGTTTTAGCATTTTTATTTTTGGAAGTACTTGATTTGACTTCTTCAGAAAGAGGTCTAAAACCTATTGAAAAAGTTTTTTCAGTTCAGATGTACGTTTTTGGTTGTATCTTTTCTTTTATTGCGATTTACATTATTCGTATAATTGTCTCCGCAGTTAAGATGTTTTTATACTAATTTTTATGATTCATAATATTATTTCTGCTATAGGTGCACGAACAAATCAATATGTAAAGAATAAACTTTCCATTGATGATGATATTGTAGTTGTTAAAAACCTTGTAGATATCAAGGGGAATTTAAGCCAAGGAATTGAAAATAAAATTGTTTTGTTTCTTTTGAGTTTAGAAGAAGAGAAGCTTGCCAAGAATTCTACACTATCCCATTCGATGAGTAACCCCTCCATAAATTTGAATATCAACATTATGTTTGCAACCAATTTCACTGATGTGAATTATGTTGAATCTCTTCGACATATTTCATTAGTCATTGATTTTTTTCAACGGAATCCGATTTTTACGCTCTCCAACACCCCTGGACTTCCATTGAGTGTTCCGAGGGTTCATGTTGAGTTATACAATTTAAACATGCCCGATACAATGCGTTTGTGGGGAGCAATTGGCACAAAATACGTACCCTCATGTGCTTATAGAATCAAACAAGTTCTGTTTGATAGTGATACAATAATAGAGGATACTCCACCAGTATTAGGAAATTAAGATCAAATAATAACATAAATTAACAATAAAAATTTAAGCTCACTACTTATGTACAATCAAATTAATTACAGCTCGAACTTTAAAAAAATCGCAGAGGTAAAAATCATGCATGATTTTTTTAAAAGTAATACGTGTAATTCTTTTGAAATAAGACCCAGTTTGGAGACTCAGACACTGTTTAATAATTACGGGATCATATTTAGGAACAAAAAAAATGGTTTTGTATTGATTTCTAGTGGAGATCTCAGGTATTCGAGTAATTCTTTTAGTGGCCCTTTTGAGGCAAAGTTTTTTATGAATAATAATGATCCTATTTTTCAGAATTACACAAACATATCTTTAGAAAAAGGAAATCGTTTTTTATTTGAAAATAAATGGGGTAATGGATTATTGCATGAATCTGAATTTGTTGATGAGAAAACAATTGATGGATTTAGTGACGATCTTTTCTCGGGAATTATTTCCCTGACTCTTAATGGAGCGAATGAATTTTTTGGAGAAGGATCTGAAAAAACAACTTCTGAACCCGAGCTTTATTCAATTAAATTTATATCTAGGGAGATTTTGGTACGATACAATTTCTACAGCACTCAAGAGAATTTTGATTTTTCAAACTACTATATAACCGACGAAGAGAATGTTTTAAAATTGGATAAGGCAGAAGAAAGAACATTGTCTAGTGGTAAAAATGTTTTTTGTATTGAGCAAGCTGAAAGCGTAAGATGCACCCAATTTTATGAAGATTTTTATTATTTAAAAAAGGAAGATAATTTTCTTAACACTTTTTCAATACAACTACCAAGTCCTGACCCCAAAAACATTGCATTAAACAAGAAACAAAATAATTTTTTTGCAGAAGTATTTGTTTCTATAAATTAATTTCATAGTTTTAAGAAATAATAAAAAAAAATTTTATGGCATCTAATTTAGCTACACCAGGAGTCTACGTTGAAGAGAAAAGTTCTTTCGGCACTTCAGTTGTTCCTGTTCCAACAGCTGTACCAGCTTTTGTAGGTTACACCAGCAAGGCTCTTCGAGGAACCAAGTCACTATTAAATATACCGACTAGAATTTCAAATTTCGGAGAATTTGTAGAATTGTTTGGTGGAGCACCAGCAACAGTTTTTAACATTTCAGCTTCAACAAACAGTGCACCTCCTGCTAAGGCAGGTGAAGGAGACGGTAAAGCTCCAAAAGCAGCCAAACCACCCGCAGCTTCAAGCGATTATACTTTGGAGATGGATATGTCAACCAGGTACTTAATTTACGATGCGTTGAGATTGTACTTTGTAAATGGTGGTTCTGATTGTTACATAGTTTCTGTTGGAAGTTATGATGATAAAATTTCTGCTAAAGACTTAAATGATGTCGTTGTTGGTGGTGGAATTGCTTCATTAGAAAAATCCAATGAGCCAACTATTTTAGTTGTTCCAGAAGCTACTTTATTGCCAGAGGCAGACTGTTATTCTACACAAGCTGCCATGCTTATGCACTGTGGGTACAAAATGAAAAATCGTTTTGCGGTTTTAGATGTTTTCAATGGAAATAAAGAAAGAACTTTCGACAACAACGATATTGTTGACAAATTTAGAGAAGGAGTAGGCTCAAACTTCCTTGCATGGGGAGCAGCTTATTATCCATCGCTAAACACTACCATAATAAACTCATCTGAGATCGACTACACGCGAGTTAGCAATGCCAAAGGCCTTGTTGATGTCTTGAATGCTGAAGTAGATGAAAATCTTGCAGCGGATGAGATTTCTGCAGCTAAAGCGCAAGGGATTAAAAAAGAAATTGCTAAAATAATCACTACTACAGATGCAGATTCAATTAAGTCTTTACATGCTACACTCAGCGTAATAAGTCCTAAATTAAATTCTATTTTGGCTGATATTGCTGAAGAGCTGAATACCCTACCTCCAAGTCCTGCAATGGCTGGGTTGTATTGTATGGTTGACAATTCAGTTAATGTAGCTAAATCCCCCGCGAATTTGAGTTTAGGCTCTGTGATTTCTCCTTCAGTTAATATCAACAATGAAAACCAAGAAGAACTGAACTTGCCATTAAACGGTAAAGCTGTCAATGCGATTAGAAGCTTTGTTGGCAAAGGAACTTTGGTTTGGGGTGCCAGAACACTTGAGGGTAATTCAAAAGACTTCAGATACATTAGTGTGAGAAGAACAATGACCTTCTTGGAACAGAGTATTCGATTTGCTGCAGAATCTTACGTATTCTCACCTAATAATGCTACAACATGGTCAAGTTTAAGAGCTACTGTTTATAATTTTTTAAATAACCAATGGGCTTCAGGAATTTTAGTTGGATCTACACCACAGGATGCCTTTAATATTGAAATTGGTTTAGGTTCTACAATGACTTCCACAGACATATTGGATGGTATTCTCAAAATGACAATTAAAGTTGCTATCGTAAGGCCTGCTGAATTTATTGTTATAACATTTGAACAACAACAGCAAAAATCATAAATTTAAGTAATTTAAAATAATAGAATATGGCAACACCACAACAAGGTTCAGGAGCAGAACAAGATCAATTTTGGCCTTTACCAAAGTTTTATTTTTCTGTCGATATAGGCGAGTATACAGATTTACCTTTTCAAGAAATTAGCGGTTTAGATATTGAAACAGAGGCTATCGAATACAGACACGGTAACAGCCCAGCGATGTCGGCAATTAAGATGCCGGGAATGTTTAAGTTTTCTGACGTTACCCTCAAGAAAGGAGTATTCTCAACAGACAATGACTTTTACGAATGGATATCCTCAATCTCATTAAATACTTTTGAAAGAGTTACAGTTGTTATTAAGCTTCTTGATGAGAGTGGTACTCCTTCAATTACATGGACACTTTTAAACGCTTTTCCATTGAAAGTAACACCAACTGATATGAACTCTCAATCTTCAGAAGCTGGAATAGAAACTATCGTTTTTGCGCATGAGGGATTAACTGCTACTGCGGATTAATAATTGTTCTTAAGTAATATTTTAATTGCTCAATGATGTGCTCCGCAGACGCATCATTGAGTTTTTTGTTTTTCAGGAACAAACATATCTTATCTTTGACCTTGTTGACCTTAACTAGATATGAGTCATTTGTGATGGTCAAAATCGATTTATCTGAAAATTTAAGTAAATAGTAGAAGTCATCATAGGAGATGAAATCTAGATTTAAGATATGCTCAAAAACTTCGGAGAACAAGTTCTTTATTTTTGACGTAAGATATTCATGTTCAGCACCTCCTTTGACAATAAGAATTAATTTGTTTCCTTCTCGATTCATCATAATTCTTCTTAGAAGGTTCATGATGTTGTCCAAAAAAAATAATTCTTCAGAAACATCAAGATAAACAAAAATGTATTCAAGAAAGTCCAATTGTTTTTGACCGTTACTCTCTAAAGTCCAGTTGATTAATTTTTCTGTATTGATTAACTTTGTTTTATCAATATTTAATTCTGGCTTTATCATAAAACCATCATTGCCCCTTAAGATCTTAGTCAAAATATTTTCAGCTAATACAATTTCAAAATCTATAGCACTCAGGTTGGCGTATTTTCTGAGCTCTTTTTTATCTATCCCAATTCTTTTTTTCTTTGAAATGAATAGTGAATACAAAACTGAGCGAAAACTGATGTCTAAATTTATGATTAAATCATAAGGATCGGATCTTTTATCCCAGAGTTCCTTTAACCCAAAACTCCTTTTGATTATATTGAAATTTGACTTCTTAAAGAAAATATTTTCCGAAACAAACAATTCATTTATGATTAGGTCAAACTTTAAATTTTGATTCTTGTAAAAGGAAATGAGGTTTTGTTGAATTAAATTAATCAGTATTAATTTTTCAAGCCCCTTAGATAATGAGCTGATTAAAAGAATATTCATTTTAGGATAGAACTGGATTTAACGATTTACATGTCATTGTATTTTTCAGCATATAATTTTTTGATTTCATCAAATGTGCTTTCTAAATCCAAATCCCAATAGACCAGATTTCCTGATCGATCTGCTGTTATAAAATATTGAACTCCACCATATGTGAATGATTCAATTGCATTACCAAAATTTTTATCTCCAAAATTTATGCTAACTGGAGTTTTTATCTTTACTACATTAGAATTACTGCCTTTTCCAGAATACGGAATGACCGTTAAATCACCGTTTTCAGTAATTACATGGATGTTTTTTTGATCATATAAAATATCATTTATTTTACTAAAGTTTGCTCGGATTGAATTTAAATATTTTAGTGAATTATCTTTTTGATAATCATAAATGTAAATAGAACCTTCTTGTGTTCCAATAAAAACAGTATCGCTGTAAAATTCAATTTCGACTGCCGTCTCATTTATGATATTAAGTAATTCATCATTAAATTTCAACACCTTATTTGTATTTAGGTTGAATAAAATAGCATTTCCTAGATTAGTAACCATGAATACTGTGTTGTTTGAATCGGAAAAAGACATGCTGACTACTACCTCATCATTTTCCAGATTTTCCAAAGTCATTTTTTTCAGGTATTTTTTTTCACCATTATTAATCTCATTGATATCGAAAATGATCAATTCTTTTTCCAGACTTGCGATCAATTTTTTATTTTGACTACTAAATTTAAGGAAGTTGATGCCTCTAATTAAGTTTCTGAAAAGAGATTTCATTTTTCTCGTCCCATTTTTGATAACCTTACCAGGTTTCCATCCCTTAGAGTTGAAAATTCTTAATTTTTCTTTTGTGGCCAGTCTAACCAACCATATCGAACTATTCTCAAGACCAACTGCAACTAGATTTTCGTTGATGAATTCTATTGCATTGATATTGGATTTGAATTGAACAATTTCATTGAGTTCTTCAATTTTGTTTACAGAATTTAGGTTAGTGTAGAGTTTTTTTGATTCACCACCTGTGGCAATTTTACCCCCCATCGATATTTTCAAAGTCCTAAGAGATTGTTTGTTGCTACGGATCAATTCATATTTTTCAATTTCAGCATACTGATTTTTCCCATTTAGTTTTGCTAATAAGAGTACAGATATTTGCCGAAGGTCATCGCCGTCATAATCTCTATCCAGCTTATTGCCCAAATATTTTATTCTTTCAAAATAGTCTATTGATGAACTTGAAAGTTCTCCCAATAATACTTTGTCGTATTCATTAACACTGGTATTTTTAAGCGTGTAGAGAATGGAAGATAATGATTCTTTTAATTCGATAAATTCTTGAGAATCTCCAGCATTTTCAGATTGCTCTTCTGCTATTGATAATATTTTTTCTGCCCTTAAACTGTCTTTAAATATTCTAATTCGTTTTGATTCTAATTTATTTTCTTGTTCATCAATTAACATTTTCAGAGAAACCATTTTCTTTTGAGACAAGAGTTGCTTCTCGATCATACTTAGGCGGAGTCTTTGTTCTCCCTCTCTTTTAATATTATCTAAGCTATCTTTAGCTCTCAGCTTAATAATATCTCTATTTAGAATTTCAGCTTTTTCTTTTTCTTTTTCAGCTATAGCCTTTTTCTCTTCCATCTCAATTGCAATAACAGCCATCTTTTCTGCTTCTTTATGTCGCTCATAACCAATAAGTAATGCCGATAAGAAGAAGATTATGAATACACCCCATTGCAACTTATTTGCTCTTTTTTTTGCGTTCAGAATATCTTTGTTGATTCCCTCTGCTTTTTTTAATTCACGATATCGAACCCTTTGACTTTCTTTTATGTAACTAGTAGTTTTATGAAAATCAAAACCGTATTTTTTTGACCATTTTTCATTAATTAATTTGTTATCAAACCATAAACTTGCGGAATCAAGAGATTTACCGGTAAGTAAACTTTCCTTGGGATATTTTTTTGATTTCTCATAGTTTTCTTTAAAAATCAAATAGAATTTTTCTTCTTCTTTTTGCCATTCTTTGAATCGTTTCCAAGAATAAACAGTTTGATATTTTAGTGTTATGATGTCATTCTTACTGAAATTATTTTGACGATTTGTATTTCCTACTTGAAAAATACTTTTAAAGGTGTCCAGAGAATCCCCGAAATTTGATCTGATTTTTTTTATCAGAGGATTTACTTGATTTTGAAGTGATGTAGAGTATTCATAAATATAGTTAATAGTTTGGTATGAAACATTGTTTCCATTTGTATTCGCTAAAATCATACTTCTCATCAGCAATTCTAAGCACTGCTTATCACGATTTGATAAATTTGAGTAAAAGGATTCAATTTCATCTTGAAAAAGAGTTGAGAAGTCACCAAATTCTTTGATGAACGAAGCATCAACAAATACAATATCCTCAGGTATTTCAGCTGCATGGGTTGAGTATAATTCTTTTAAAAAAAAATTTATGTTTGGTAATAATGTTGCATTTTCTTTAAGCGAATCTCCCATGGATTCGATTAAATCATCGGACAATTGAACATTGCGTTTATGAAATGTTTTTTCTATGATTTCACGAATACCTACTGTGCCTAATTTTGGTATGGTGTAATGGGAGCTGTTGAGTATTTCTGTAAACCGTTCGTAATAGTTTAGTTTACTTGTATAATTAGCCTGAATGGCTAGGACAAAATAGACTGCTGTTTCTTTGTATTTACTCGTTCTGTAAATTAAATCGAACAAGATATTATCGGTCAAAGATTCAACACAGTCAAAATGCTCGGGATATTTAAAGAGATCTTCAAGTTGATCAATAACAATAAGAAGGTTTTTTTTTTCGTTAATTTCCGAATTCCCATAAATATCAATTAAAGCTAAGTCTTTTTTATACTCGATTATGGATGTGTAATTTTTTTTGTCGGTTGTTTTTGCTTTTTCATTTAGGTATAGAGCCCCAGTATGAGATAGTGCATGTGCAAAATTTTCTATAGGAGACACTCCTGGTCTAAAGTTACAAACAACCCAATCTTTTCCAGCTTGCCCACTAAACCTATTCTTAAGGAGAGGAAGAATTCCAGCATTAATCAGGGATGTCTTCCCAGAGCCAATTTCCCCTGAAATGACAACCAATTTGTGTCGTTGTAAAATATTTAATATACCTTCAACTTCTTTTTCTCGAGCGTAAAAAATAGAAGATTCAGATTCTAGGTAAGGTCTTGGCCCCGGAAAAGGAAGAGAGTTATTGTTGTTTTTTAACATATATAAATATATAATTTATTACTCTAAAATCAAATTATTAATTGTCATGCTTTAAATTCTATTTTATAGGTTCAATAGACCCTTTTGCTTTGTGTTTAATTAACTTTTTTCTTTGATTTTAGTTAAAAATGAATGATATTGTATACTGTTATTTTAATAATTTATTTTTCGCTAAATTTATATTAATGGATAAGGATAATTCTTTTTCAAATGTGACCAATTCGAATTATCCTGTGCTTGGGTATCGTTTTAAGATCACATTTAATGGAATTGGAAACAATGAAAGCTATCCTTTTCAGTCGGTTTCCATGATATCGCTATCCAATAAAAGTGTTTTAATTTCAAATGGAGGTGATAACACAAGGGAATATAAATTACCAACAATCAACAAATATAAAGATGTAAAATTGGTTAGAGGATTAATGACAAATAATGTTAGTCTGTTAAAATGGTTTGAAAATTTGGGGATCGACAATGACGGTCGTTTAAAAACAGTCATCGTTGTAATTGAATTGATAAACACTGATGAAAATAATGAAATGAAAACTATTGAGAAATGGTCTCTTTACGATTGTTTCCCAACCTCCTTTGTTTTAGGAGAATTCAATTCGCAAAAGAGTGAAATTGTGCTAGAAACTATAACTCTGGCTTACAGTAAATATGAAAGAGAATCTGTAGTGGGTTAATAAACCATCAAAAAGAATGATTGAAATTCAACAGTTAATTATAAAAGCTAAGGTTAATAGTGGAGATTTTGAGGATCAAAATCTTGTGGAAACTATTAAGTCAATAGTTGAGTCTCATCTTAAGTCAAAAGGAGTTGTTATGGAAGCTGAGAAGAAAGAAATCATAGAAGAGTGTTTGAAAGAAGTTTTAGATAAAATTGAATTTAAATCTAGAATATGAGTGAAATTTCGAAATTAAAAATTGTTGCTTACAAAGATACCAGTTCTTCACAAAAAATAGGAGAGTTTGTTTTACAGTTGAATCCTGTTGACATATCCGTTGTTAGAACTGTAGATGCTCCAAAAGATTCATCAAGTTCTGACGGTAGCCCTTCTTCTTCGCAAACAGAAACATTTCGCCCCGCCAAGTTCACTTTTAAATTTACCATAGATGATACGGGTGCAATAAGTTTGAAATTACCCGATGCATTAGGTGTTGCAAATTCAATTAGTATGCTTGAAAGCCTTACGGTGATTCCAAACAATGAAACACACCAAAACCCATATGTCTATTTATACTGGGGAAAAACATTTCAAGACTCTTATTTTGGTCAAGTAACAGCATTAAAATATGACTACAACTATTTTAACATATCGGGAAATCCACTTCGTGCTCAAGTTACACTGACCATTACAGAGGTAAACGCCGTTATGGATCGAAGTTTTCAAAGCCCTGACATCACTAAAATGCCAGTGATCAAAGACAAAGATAATATCATTAAATTAAGTGAAGATAGTTATGATGATAAAAAATACTACATCAGAATTGCAGAAATAAATAACCTAGCCTCTCTGAGAGATTTAAAGAAAGGGTCATCAATTTTTTTACCCCCAATTGAGAAATAGCTATGGCAATTACGACAGACAAAAAACCACTTGATAGTCTTTACAAGGCAGTCTCTTTTCAAATAAAAATTGATAAGAAACCCCTAGATTCTTCTTATGAAGTAAATAAAGTATTAGCCTTCAAAGAAATCAATAAATTAGGTAGGGCGCGCATTCATATTTTGGGGGGTGATTACACCACAAACTCATTTGTTGAAAGTGAAAATGAGGTTTTTGATCCAGGAAATGAAGTAGAAATTAAGTTAGGTTATGACCAAAAATACACCCTCGTTTTTCAAGGGGTAATTCTCAAACATTCTATTTCTGTTAAAGAAGGATATCTCAGAAAAAAAACCAGAAGTCAACTTGTAATTGAGTGTGTAGATAAAGCAGTAGTCTTAAAAAATAGTTTTACCAACACGATCTACAGAGAAAAAACAGATAATCAAATTATGTCGAATTTGATCAATCAGGTGGGTGAGCTAACCTCTAACATTGAAACAACAGATTATGAACATTCTGTTTTACCAAAATACAATATTAGTGATTGGGATTTTATACTTGAAAGAGCAAAGTACAACGGTTTACTGGTTTTAAATTCAAACAATAAAATTTCAATAAAAAACCCATCCGTATCATCAATCACTCCCGAAGTAACCTTGTTAAACGGTGCAGGTACGGTTAGTTTTGAAGCTCATTTAAATTCAACTAATCAGTTTAACTCTATTAAACTTCAAAGTCGAGATTCATTCAATGATGAAGTATTTAGCAAAGTAGGCTCACCACCAGATGAAATCGTTACCAACGAAACCGACAATGCGAAATCTATAAGTAAAAATACAAGTCCCACTGAGGTTGAAATCAATTTGCCACAAGACTTAGACTCAAATGAATTGAAAGTTCTAGCAGATTCATTGATAAAGCTTTCAAGATTACAAAGAGTATCTGGTAGAGTAAAATTTAAAGGAGTTTTAGATATTGATTTAGATTCGGTAGTAGCGCTCAGCGGATTTGGGAAAAGGTTTGATGGAAACGTTTATGTATCTGGACTTTATCATGAAATTGAAGAAGGAAAGATTTTTACTGAAATTGAATTTGGTCTTGAAGAAAATTTCTTTAATCCAAAGGAAATCTTTGATGTAAATCAGATTGCAAAAGATATTTCGGGTTTACATATTGGAGAGGTAACACAAATAAATAACGATCCCAAAAATCAAAATAGAATAAAAGTGGTTATCCCTGTTTTGAATGATCAAGGAAATGGCATTTGGGCAAGTTTAACACACCCTTACACAGGAGACGAAAGTGGATCTTTTGTGATTCCAGAGGTTGGTTCACAGGTAGTGGTGTCCTTTATTGCAGAAAACCTGAGACATCCAGTAGTATTGGGATGCTTGTACACGAGTGAAAAAAAGCCCTACACCAATACAGAAGAAGAAAATAACCTGAAAGCTTTTGTAACCCGTTCTAAAATGAAAATTGAATTTAATGAGGATGAGAAGGAGATATCAATCAGTACACCGGAGGGGAACAATATTGTTTTAAATGAAAACAAGCAAGAAATTTTGATAGAAGATCAAAATGATAACCAAATTAAAACATCCTCTTCAGGAATAGAATTGAAAAGTAAAAAGGATATTAAAATCTCTTCAGGAGGAAGTTTACAACTCTCTGCTCAAGGAAAAGTTGATATTTCTTCAACAGCAGACCTGAGTGTAAAAGGACTCAATATTAATCAAGAAGCAGATGTTAGTTTTTCTGCTAAAGCAACAGCTAATTTAGAATTGAACTCCTCTGGAGTAGCTGTTCTAAAAGGTTCAATCATTCAAATAAATTAATTATGCCACCAGCAGCAAGACAAACTGATTTTCATAGTTGCCCGATGCAAACTCCGGCAGTACCCCCTATTCCTCATGTTGGGGGACCTATAGCTCAAGGAGTTCCAACAGTTTTGATTGGCGGATTACCCGCCGCAACTGCAGGATCTATGTGTGTCTGTGTAGGTCCACCAGATAGCATCTTGAAAGGTTCCTCCACTGTAATGATAGGAGGGATGCCAGCTGCCAGGATGGGAGATTCAACTGCTCATGGAGGTTCAATTGTTTCGGGATTGCCAACAGTAATTATTGGGGGTTAAAAAACTAGAATTATGCAAGAAAAATCTTTTTTAGGAATTGGATGGAGTTTTCCTCCCACATTCAATAAAGAGCGTTCTGATGTTGAAATGACAACAAAAGAAGAAGACATCAAACAGAGTCTTCATATTTATTTCCACACCAAATTAGGTGAGCGAATTATGCGCCAAGATTTTGGTTGTATTATTCATGAACATTTGTTCGATCGTTTGGACACCTCTATTTTGGATATTCTAACCTTCGAATTGAAACAAAATATTGGAAATATCGAACCTAGAATTATTGTTGATGAAATAGCAATAAACCCTGTCGATGTTAATGATGGTAAAATTGAAATAAACATTGAGTACACTGTCATTACAACAAATGTAAGAGATAACATAGTGTTCCCGTATTACCTTAATGAAGGAACAAACATTAAAAGAAATTAAAATTGAAAAACAAGTACAAAGAAATCTTAGATCCAAACAATATTCTTATTGACGATAGGTCTATTTCTGATTCAATTTTGTTGGTAAAAAAATTGTCTGAAACCTACACGTATTTTAACAAGACGAATAAGCCAGAGGGATATTTTTCATCGATGTTAGATACTGATCAAAGCTTTTTGATTGCAGAAATTTCAAAATTCCCAATTGCAGAGCAGAATAAAAAAAGATTAAATTTCATTTCAAAATTTGATCATTCTTCTACATTGGAAGTCAAACAAAGGGTATTCCAAGCTTTTTTGGAGCACACCAATCAAATGTTAATTAACATAAATAATTGGTATGTCTCCTCTAAAAAAAATAATTTTTCAGCTAAAAACAATAAAATTGAAGTTGAGTTAGAACGAGCTATTGAAAGTAAAATCTCAGAAATTTTTAATGATTACGTTAACTACTTGAAATTTTTTAAACAAAAAGAATTAATAAAAAATTTTGATTCTTTGAAAGTCGAAGAATTTAATTCGGTAATATGGGAGTCAAAACCATCTTATCAGTTCGAAGAAATTTTTACGTATCAAACTCAAGAAGAATTAATTAATAACGCCCTCAAAAAAGTTATTCTGATTTCATCGCAAATCTTTGAAATTTTATACGACCTCTCTTTTAAATCTGAAAGAATTTTGAAAAGTTCCTTGTATGAGGGAAAAAATCATAAGGCTCATATTGGTTTGTTATTTTCTTTTTTAGAACTAATAAATTATGTGAAAGAGGACATCAATAAATTTGCTCAGAAGCATTTAGATTTTTATTACAAAACTATTTTAAACCAAGCTCCATCCAAAACTCAGCCCCTAGAAACATTTGTCACCATCGATATTGATGAAAATAGTAACGAGCTTATTTTAAGTAAAAATCACTTACTAATTGCTGGACAGTATGAAGATGGTTCAGTTGTAAAATTAGAATTGGATGATGATATTAAGCTTAATAACATTAAGATTTCTGATTTGCTTACAATATTCGTAAGCAGAAACCAAATATTCGATTTCAATTCAAAATACCAATTGATTTCATCGATTTATTACAATTCAATAGCCAATTCAATTTCCAAAGTAAATGCGTTTAATGCTAGCGAAATTTCATTTTCTACCCTAGGAAGGGATCAAAACTTTTTAACCTCCTCAGAAATGAATATGAGTGAAGCTGAAATCGGCTTTTTAATATCTTCACCGGTTTTAAAGCTAGGGTCAAGTGATAGAAGTATAAAAATAGATTTAAACTTTTCTGTTGCATCAATCAATTACATATCGGATCTTATTATTGATATTTCTAACAAAACAGAATTAAATGAAGAAGAAGTATTCTTTAGAGTATTTTCACAAGCATTTGAAATTCAATATACTGCTCTAGAAAATTGGCACACCATAGTTGATTGTGAAGTAATTTCGCCAGACGATTGGACCTCCGGGGTTATTTCAATTTTGCTAAATCTTGATAAAACAGACCCTGCATTTACAAATTATGATTCTACAATTCATTTATTAGAATTGAATACGGAATATCCTGTTTTAAAAATCAATATTGATCAAACTAAATTCTTCAATCCATATTCTTTTCTAAATCAACTAGAACTCGTTAAAATCGACATTGATGTAGAGGTAAATAACCTAAAACAACTAAAAGTTTATCGTGATGGGCAATTGGTAGACAACAATTCAGAATTTGATTTATTAGGACCTTTAGCCAAATATGGTTCTAAATTATATCTTGGGTGCGAAGAACTTTTTAATAAAAAAATATCTGAATTTAGCCTCTCTTGGGACTACACCAATATCCCCCCGAAGTGTAAAAGTATCGATGACTTTTACAAAGGTTATGGACAAGAATTTGCTAACAATAGTTTTAAGCTAAAACTTTCAGCACTTTCAGATTTTAATTTCAGAAAACATGAAAGTAAGGACTTTGTTTTTGATCTATTTGAAACGGAAAAAAACAATACACTTTCAGACTCTAGGCTTGTAAACTTCAAAGATTTAAAAGCCCTTAAGATCAGTCCTAACTTCAAAATAAATGATTCTTACCTCACCGACTTTTCCAACGACATAGAAACTGGATTATTGAAAATGGAACTTATCGCCCCTATTGATGGTTTTGGATTTGACTTGTATCCAAAGCTTTATTCAAATCAGATTGCTAGTGAATTCTCCAATAAGAAGGACGACAAAAAAAGTAAAGTTGAGTTAAATGAGCCTTTTTCTCCTAAGGTTGAAAATTTAAAAATAAGCTACAAAGCAAGCAGCTCACTTATTTTTAATGATAACGAAATTTTTGAAAATGATCCATTAGAAGGTAACCTGTTTTATCAAACCTCCCCTTTTGGTGTTGAACAAACTTTTTCGAAAAATAAGATTAAAAGTAAAAATTTATTTTACAACTTTTTTAACGAAGGAGAGCTTATCATGGGATTAAGTTCTGACAAACCTTTTACAGGTGTAAATTTTCTTTTTGAAATCAACAAAAGTGAAAATACCAATTATGAATTTAGTCGAAAAATAGAATGGTATTACTCTTCATTTGAAGGGTGGAAGAAGATGGAAAAAGATTACATTCTTTTTGATCAGACCTTCAATCTCATGAAGACAGGAATAATCTCCTTTAGATTCCCCGATGACTTTTCAAAAAGCGCCAATCTTCTTGATAATGACAAGTTCTATCTAAAAGCATGCTCGCTAAACAAAGCAGATCAATTCAGTCTTATCAAATCAATTAAAACTAACGCCAGTTTAGCCAAAGAGTTTGTCTTAAGTAATTCAAATAATAGAATAGAGAAGCTAAAAGCAAATGCGATTGAGGGATTTGAAAAGAAACCTGCAGGGGTTCTTTCTGTAAATCAACCTTTTGATTCTTCAACATTCAAAATAAAAGAAGATGACAACGATTTTTACATACGTGTTAGTGAACTTTTACGCCATAAAAACAGACCTGTCACAAAGTGGGATATTGAAAAATTCATTTTAAATCGCTTTGATTGGCTTTCACATGTTTCTTGTTTCAATACCCATAATTCATATCAAAGCTCTGTGCTAAAAATTCTCTGTCTAAAGAAAATTGAACCATTTCAAAACATAGAAGAAGTGAAACTCAGTAAGGCTGAAATGGATGAAATAAAAGAAACATTATTGAGTTTTATTTCTCCCTTCTTGATAATTGAGATGGTAAACCCTGTATTCGAAGACATATGGATTAAATCTAAACTTAGGTTTAGAGATATTTCAACGGGTAGAGGAATAGAAAGACTTAACCATGATTTGCTCAACTTCATATGTGATTGGAGGATAAGCTCAAAAAATAATATTCCATCACTCAGAAGCAAGATCAAAAAATATGATATTATAAAATTTATTAAAGAAAGAGCATACATCTCTTTTGTAACTGGAATTTCGGTGATTCACTTTAAAGTAATGGAGGATGGATCTATTTATGCTTTTGATTCTGCAACCCCGGAAAACACCGATGAATTCATAGAGTGTGGTTCAAAATGGTCAATCTTAGTCCCAAGAAATAACCATAAAATAGAAATTCTTTCTAAGGACGAATACCATCCACCAGAAGTGACAAATTTCAATGAACTCGCAATAAATAAGTCATTTTTGATTGTTAAAAAAGAAGAACAAAAAAGAATTGATAACAATTATATTGATAAAGCGTCCAAAGAAAATAATAACAACATACAATTTCAACTAAAAATTTAAGTCATGGGAATTAAAAATCGAGAGACTTTAAAAAATTATTTTAAAAAGGGAGGATTTGCCACTGAAAAGCAATTCATTGACTTAATAGAGTCATCGATGAACGTCATTGATGATGGAATTACCATAAAACCCAAAACAGGTTTAAAAATAAATCCTTTGGGTGAATCCTCTAAACTAATTTCATTTTTCAAAAAGAATTCTCAAAAAGAAGCAGAGTTTTCTTTGGATATTGATAATGTAAGTGAAGGCCTATCCTTTCAAGGAGAGAACGGCACATCGCTAATGAAGATAAAAAAGGATGGTAAAATTGGTATTAATACTGTTGAACCCGAGTATGAACTTGAAGTAGAGGGTACCCTAGGAATTAAAAGTAGGGTTGGGATTTACAACAAAGGTAGTGTCCCAGCTGACGGTAAATGGCATTCAATTCTCACAAAACTTGATGGAATTTCAGCCTTTGAGATTACTGCGGTAGCAAAAGGTAAAGTGAACACAGGACATTACTGTGTTTCTCATGCGATTGCATTGTCAACTTTTGGAGGTAGGGGATCTAAATCGAAGATTAAAAACATGACAGCCCACTATGGGGGGTATTTTGATAAAATAGTTTATAAATGGACAGGAGATTTACATAATTACGGTTTGTTGATAAAGACCAGACGGGATTATGGAGAAGATCCAAAAATAAACAAACCTTTTAATATTCAATTTAACATAACCAGTCTTTTAGAAATTTAATAAAGTGTCAGAACCAAAATTCATAAAATCCGAGAATTATTCAACAAAAAGCCAAAGATATGACGAGCTCATGCGTGAGGGAATTGATTGGATTCAAAAATTTTCTGGAAATCTATGGACAGATTATAACTATCATGATCCTGGGATTACCTTTTTGGAACAAATTTGCTTCGCAATTACAGATCTAGGGTATAAATCAAACTTTCCCATAGAAGATATTTTATTTATTGGTACAGATAAGTTTGATTTAGAAAATAAAAATTTATTCATTCCTCCCCACAAAATATTTCCAAGTAGTCCCCTGACTTGCAGTGATTACAGAAAAATAATCATTGATAGGATAGATAATGTTCAGAATGCATGGGTGATTTCGGAAAACGATAACATGAGGAATATTTCAGGGCTTTTCAATGTACGTGTGCAATTGATTGATAAATTGGATTATGATACCATTGCTGTGACTTTGAAAGAAGTCGATGACCTATTGATGCAAAACAGATCCTTAGGATCAGACTTCAATAAAGCAGTTTCACTAAAGAGGGATGAAATAAAATTTGAATGCGAAATTACTTTAGACTCCTTTGCACTGGGGGAACAAGTATTGGCCAATATCTACAAGCAAGTTGAAGAAAGCATAAGTAATAAACCTCGATTCCATGACTACAAAGAAATGGAAGAGGCAATGGGATCAACAACGGTAGATTTATTCACTGGACCATTTACGAAAAAAGGATACTTAAAAGATTTTGAGTTTAATGAAAAAACAAGTGAAATCTACATTTCAGAAATTAAAGAAACAATCCATAATATTGAAGGAGTTCTAGCAATAGACAATCTTGTTTTTTATAAAAATGGGATTAAAGTTTTTGATGACTACATTCCTTTTGATCAAGATTCATATCCAAGTCTAAAAAAATTAGATCAAGATTTTTTTGATCAAAAAAATAAAGGAATTAGTTTTTATAGAAACGATTCTTTTTACAAAATCGATAAAATCATTTTTCAACAAATTTATGATTCATTGATTGTAGAAAGCACAAAAGTCTACGATCAAAAGCTAAATAGTGATTTGAATAATATCAAAGGAAGATTCAGTCAAGAGCAATTTGAGAAGTATTACTCCATAATGCGCGAACTACCTTCCCTTTTCGGTTTACGTGAAAACGAGTTACCATCAAAAGCATCAAATCTAAGAAAAGCTCAATTAAGCCAACTTCGTTCCTATTTACTTCTGTTTGACCAGTTAATGGCTAATCATCTGAGTCAACTTTCAAATGTAAGAGAGCTTTTTTCTGTTGATCATAAATCAGACAAAACTCTTTTTGCACAAGTACCTATTGATGTTCCTAATTTGGAGGAAATTATTGGGGAAGATTTTGAGGTTTATCGAAAAAAGATGCAAGATGCACTTGAATCTAGTATTGATTTTTCAGAAAGAAAAAATAAAATCCTTGACCACCTTATATCGAGGTTTGGAGAAACTTTTGACACCTTCCTTTTAGAAAAAACTTACAACCTTCAGCATGAGAATATTTCAGAAAAACAGGTAAAACAATTTGGACTTTCAGTAAAAATAAATTACGCTAAGAATATTTTGGACTTGGGGCACAAAAGGAGTTTAAGTTTTGATTACACCAAAGAAAAAAATAGTGACACAAATATCTCGGGTCTAGAAAAAAGACTAAAACTCAAATTGGGTATCAATATAAATATTTCAGACTCTCTAATAAAACCTTTTTCATCACAATCAAAACTGGGTAAGTTTAAAGACGTTTGGAGAAAAAAAACATTGAAAATAGATGACGGCCCATCTCTCGAGGTATTCTCACTTCCAATAAAAGCCTATGATGATAACAATGTACATTTTCACTTAAACACTTTAGAATTATTTAAATCGCTTTTTATCAATGGGAATAAGCAAAAGAGTTTTACCGTTGTAAAAGTAAACAACAAGTATTTTATACTTTACAAAGGTATCGATGGTCAAAAGCCGGCAGTAATTTATCAAACAGCAACTTTGCAAGAATGTGATGACACAGTTTTGAAAATAATTGAAAAAATCAAAGACTACAGTATAAATACTGAAGGATTTTTTATGATTGAAAACATTCTGTTAAGACCCCAAGCAAGTGATGAACATACGCTCCTAATTTATAATGAAAATAACAATGAAAGTTTTGAAAGTTATTTTAAATCAGATCTTGATTATCTGAGAGACTTGAAAAAAGATTTTTCCATAATAGCATTGGATAAAAAGAATTACAATGTTATCAAAAAAGCAGATGGTAAAAACTTTGAAATAGTCATTTATGACTTTTTGAACAAGCCCCTGTTTAAGAGCTTCAATTCGTTCACTAACGAGGCTGAAGCTAAAGCAGAAATCCCCATGATAATTCAGTTTTTTAGATTAATTATTGATAAAAATCAAATTGAAGATTACAGCCAAATAAAAGTACTTAACGATTTGTCAAATAAATTCCCAGATGATTTCACTTACTCAAATCACATCAATTTTGTTTTTCCAAATTGGCCACTACGTTTTCAAAATAAGGAATTTAAAAACCTTATCAATCAAATTTTAGAAGAAAATATTCCTGCACACTTGACCTATGACACCTTCTATTTAGATATCGGCCAAATAAATATTTTTGAACAAACGTATCGAAAGTGGTTGAATCTTAAAAAGTCAAATAATCATGATAAATTAGACTTGGAGTCACTGCAAATAATACAGTTGCTTATGAAGTATAAAAAAAATGAAAAATAATGATGTTTTAATTCAAAAGATTGTTTTTGATTTAGATATAGATTCCTCAGATAATTATCAACTATATTTTGAAATCATTAGTGCTTTTGTGAAGAACAATTTTTCTAGAATTTTAGAAGAAATAGGTATTGATAATTTTGAATCAAATGAAAATTACTTTTTGGATAAAGTAGAGATCGAATTAGATGAAATTGACATCGAAAACCTTTCTTTAATTGAGCTACTTTTAAAAGAAAAAATCCAACTATATATTAATAAACTTTCTAAATCCAAAGAAGGGATTAGTAAATTTCAATCGCGTAAATTTAATTTAGAACAATTGCTCCAATTCATTTCGGATTATGGTTTTTTACCTTGGAGTTTTAACACCAAAGAAAAGGTAAATGATTTTTTTAGGTCTTCAATCAAAAACTACTCCAACAAGAAATCTCTTTTCAATATTTTATTGAAAGATGAGAATTCTTTTCTAAGAATATCCAACACTTTATCTTCAAAAAATAATGATTTATTTTTCAAAGCACTCCTTAAAACGGAATACAAATTTTATCAACAAATCATTGAGTTGAATAAAACTATTTTAAATGAAAATAAACGCTTTTTGACTCAAGTTAAACCAGATCAGTTTATCTTTAATATTCTCAATTTATACAATAAGAATTCTTTAGCAAAAGATATTATTGTAGAAAAAAGTATTGAATATTTTGAATCAAAATATTCAATCCCTTCTGCGGAGTTGAGTAAAATAAAAGCCTATCAAACCCAAGACTTCAAAAAGAAAATTAATCCAAAGGATATCGAATTTATAAGTTTAATAAAAATCTTTGTTGAGATTGAAAAAAAGCAACTCCTCAAAAAAATATTCACGCAAGAGGGTCAAAACAGAAAGTTGATTGATC
>MDSY01101881.1_pt1 | contig 56794 bp, 55 predicted proteins | sample 811131 | NCBI WGS metagenome assembly MDSY01 (sample SAMN05326643, study PRJNA326480) | marine metagenome | isolation source: seawater | place: Atlantic Ocean: South West | collected 2010 | reverse complement strand
TATTAAATGGCGTCCTTATTTTAAACAAGGAATTGAAGATTGGAATACTGCTTTTGAAAAAGCTGGATTTAAAAATGCAATTATAGCAAAAGACCCCCCCACAAAAGAAGAAGATCCTGATTTTAGTCCAGAAGACATAAGATACTCTACAGTACGCTATGTAGCTTCAATTACACGAAATGCAGTTGGTCCTAGTGTATCTGACCCTAGAACTGGCGAAATTATAGAGAGTGATATAATTTGGTATCACAACCACCTTCGGTCCTACCGTAATCGCTATTTGCTGGAAACTGCTGCCACAAACCCAAAAGCAAGAACCTTAGATACTCCTGAAAAAGAAATAGGTGAAATGATGCGTCGTGTTATCTCTCATGAAGTTGGCCATGCATTAGGTTTACCCCACAACATGAAAGCAAGTTCTGCATATCCAGTCGATTCATTAAGATCAGGAACTTTTACCCAAAAAATGGGAATTGCAGCAACCATAATGGATTACGCACGATACAATTATGTTGCACAACCTGGTGATGAAAACATCCGTTTTGTTCGTCAACTTGGACCCTATGATGATTATGCTATAGAATGGGGATACCGCTATTATAATTCTAAGACCATTGAACAAGAAACAAAGGAATTAAAAAAGTTTGTCGATGCTAAATCTTTAGATCCTGTATATATGTTTGGAGGAAGAGGAAATGATCCAGATTCACAAACCGAAAACATTGGAAATAATCCTGTAAAAGCAAGTGGATATGGTTTAAAAAACTTAAAAATAGTTGCTAAAAACTTACCTGAATGGACGTTAAAAGAAGGCTCTGATTACAATGATCTAGAAGAACTTTATGGAGAGATGATTGGCGTTTATAGAAGATATATTTACCACGTTCATACTTTGGTTGGAGGTGTTAATAAAACACCTCACAACACCAATCAAAAGGGAGTTTACACCTATAAGAATACTCCTAAATCAGATCAGTTAAGTGCGCTAAAATTTTTAAACAGAGAACTTTGGGATACGCCAAGTTGGTTAATGAACCCTGCCTTAATTTCTAATATAAAAAACGAGGGAAGTCTAAATCTTATACAAAACTTACAGCGCTCTGCCCTAAACCGTTTTTTATCCGAAAGACTTCTTAACCGTATGCTTTCTACTTCCCAAACTTTGATAGGGGATGCACTTAATGTAGACGAACTTTTACAAACTTTATTCAATAATATTTTTGAAAGCCGATCACAACCTGATCCATTTGAACGCGCACTTCAACTCAACTTTACACTGCAAGTAAAAGAGTTAAAGACAGCTGAAAAACTTCATCCAGAAGTAAAAGCTCTTTTGACAAGTATACAGGCTGATGTAAATAAATGGGCAAAAAAGAAAAGAGGCGTTTCCAACAAAATATTAAAATTACATTTTCAATATTGTTATAAAGAAAGTTCTGAAAATTAATTTTAAGAATTTTAAAAAAATAGGAAAAGAATACCTTACTAATAGGAAAGAGTTTGGCTATTTTTTATATTTGATAAAATTATAAAATTATGTCTATAGCTGATATTTATTCTTCTGGATTTAAAAACAGAAACCGTGATCATTTTGCTGCAATTGTTCGTGTTGCTCAATCTGACGGAATCATTACTGATGAAGAACAAAAGTTTCTTAATCGTATGGCAATTAATCTTGAAATTGAAAATGAGGAATATCAGGTCATTCTTGAAAACTCTGCTAATTTTAACTTAAATCCACCTGCTAATCAAAAAAGAAGAATAGAACGTTTATTTGATCTTACACGGATGATTTATGCAGATCATATTGCTGATGAAAATGAAACAAAACTTTTGAATCGATTGGTTGTTGGCCTTGGATTTGTTTCAGGCTCAGAAAACATAGTTGCTAAAGCTCTAAAATTAGTAGCTGAAGGAAAAGATGAAGACGAATTCATAGCCGCTTTCAAATAGAAAAATTATCCTATTGCTCTGGATATAAAATCACTAAAAGTAAACCCAATTTCTTCATCGGATATCACCAAATCTAAATCAAAATAGAATTGAGTTGGAAACCCATAAGTCTCACCATAATTAATAATAAAGGTAAATAGATTTTGGTTTACCCTAGCCTTTATATTTATTCAAACCTATCTTTAATTGTTAAAATAGATTGTTGCGATTCGAAATAATATGGAATTTGGTTTATCTAAATAGTTTGATTATCCAATACTACTATTTTGGACTTGTGAAACCAGTCATACGGAAATTTATTGTTTGCATAAAAGAATTAAGAACTAATTTGTCTAATTCCCATAACACTTTCTTTTTCTAAAGCAGTAATATCATTTTCCTACTCAACAATATCTTTGGAGCAAGAAGTTATTGTAAGGAGAAATAAAAATAAAAAAGAAGATTATAAATTTATGGCTACTTATTTTTAATTCGAATGCTTTCGACTATAACAGAAAACAATATAATTGCACCACCTAAATAGACATTAGATGCAGGAACTTCGCTCAAAAATACAAAAGCTAAAATAATTCCAAAAATGGGTTGTAAACTACTTATTATACTCGCTGTGCTTACTTCAAAATTTAATAAACTTTTCACAAAAAGCGTATGACCAATTGCCGTTGTGACTATTGCTAAAGTTATTAAAAATGGCAATTGGGATAAAATTGGAGATAAATCCATGTAAAATAAAAACGGAATTAGCAGTACACAAACGATTAACATCTGATGAAACATAATAACTGTTCCGCTATAATTTTTAATATGACGCTTTAAAATCAAATTTCTTAAAGCGTATAAAAAGGCAGAAAAAACACCAATCAAAACACCCTTAAACTTATCATTTTTCAAATTAAATTCTGGAATTAAAATATATATACCAAATAAAATTAATATTGTCAAGGCTACCTGGATGTAACTGAGTTTAGATTTAATAAAAAATGGTTCTAATAAAGCTGTTATAACCGGAAAAGTATACAAAGACAATATACCTAAAGCTACATTCGATAGTTTTAATGAATAGAAATAAGTAATCCAGTGCCCTGCCATAAATACACCACTTACGATTACAGAAGGAAGATCTTTTTTTGAAAGAATCCTTACACCTATTTTTTTATATCGACAATAAATATAAAGCGTAATTAAGGCTAGAAATGCACGACACCATATAATAACAGGAGGATCAAGAGCAATATATCTACCGAGTACACCCGAACTACTTATTAGAAGAGTCGCTAGTATAAGCTCTAAGAAATGGTTCTTGTGATTCCAATCCATAACAAATTACTTACGATACATTTTTTTAAACCTCCAATAGGAAGCACCTCCCAGAAGGGCAACAAAAAGAATAGCGTAATAAACAAAGTTTGGCGTTATGATTTTGTCTCCACTTGCATAAGAATGCAAACCAGACAGATAGAAATTAACTCCGAAATAAGTCATCATAATACTAGCAAAAGCCAGTACACTAGAAAAGTTAAACATCCATCTACTTTTAAGTGCTGGAATAAGTCGCATATGAATTACAAACGCGTAAATCATAATACTTATTAAAGCCCAGGTCTCTTTAGGATCCCAGCCCCAGTATCTTCCCCAGCTTTCGTTTGCCCACATTCCACCAAGAAAGTTTCCAATGGTTAACATTATTAGTCCAACAGTCAAAGAAAGCTCATTTATTACAGTTAATTCTTTGATATTTAAATTCATACGTTGTTTGTTCTTTTTAGTAGTTAAAAGAATAAGTAATAGAGCAACAATACCAATAATCATACTTAGTGCAAATGGGCCGTAGCTTCCTACTATGACTGCAACGTGAATCATTAACCAATAACTATCTAAAACAGGTTGTAAGTTTGCGATTGCAGGGTCCATCCAGTTCCAATGAGCAATCATTAAAATCATTGCAGAAACAAAAGTAGTTGCTGCCATGGTTAAGTTTGATTTTCTTCCAAATGCAAGTCCAAAAAACATGGTTGCCCAAGCTACATAGATCATTGATTCGTATGCATCACTCCAAGGAGCATGACCCGAAATATACCAACGAGCAATTAATCCTCCTGTATGAAGTAAAAACAAGATACCAATCAATGCTTTAAAGAATCCTATACTGAATCTTATAACTTTTGAGTCTTTAAATATCTGAATGATTAATATAAAAAAGAATAAAGTACCTACATAAAGATACCAGCTGAATAGTTTCTTGAATATATCGTATTTGTTATAAAAAATTTCTGCATTAATCTTGTCCTCTGAAGGCATCACCTCTGCTCCATAGCGTTTCTGAAAACCAGCTAAGCTTTGAAGTAATTCGTTAGCTTGTTTATAATCGTTTGTTACTTTTCCAGATCTAAGTGATTGAAAATATAAAGGCAATACATTACGAACATATAAAGAATCTGTTCCTTTAAAATTAGCTTCCTCCAACTCAGGAAAAGAAACCCATTTATTGTTATCATCTTCTGGAATTGGGAAAATACGCAATACTTTTCCCTCTAAAGCAGAATACAAAAGATTTACTCTTTTATCTACTTCAATGAAGTCTTTTTGAAACTGATTAGGAACTGAAGCTCTGTAAGCACTTTCTAATTGAGATGATAGCTTATAGACTCCAATTGCATCAAAAAATGAAATTAATGGAGCATATTTTGCTTCAGGGTTTACTCCTATTATTGAACGTATAGAATCATTACCTCGCTTTAAATAAATAATTGGAATGTTGTACCAAACCGCTGGACCATTAAGTATTGAAAGTAATACCTGATTAGAATCCATTCCGTTATAAGTATCCGATTTACTTACTTTTCTTAATAATTCCGAAGAAAAGGTATTAGCTGGTTTCATCCGTCCACCCATATCCTGAATAACCAATGAGCCAAAATTAGCTGCATGTTCTTTTGAAAAAGCATCAGCTACTATTAGCGAATCGAAATTAATTTGAGTTCTAGTATGCTCCTGTGTCCAAGCTACAGAGGATATTAAAATTAATAGAATTGTTGTTTTAGACTTTTGAAATTTAATTTTATCTAATGTTTTAGCTAAATCTTTAAATCTAGTTTTTCCTATAAAGAAGATTCCGATCATACTTAAATAAAGTAAAAAATAGCCAATATAAGTTACCCATGTTCCCCAAAAATCATGATTAACCGAAAGAACGGTTCCTTTTTCATCTGGTGAAAAAGAGGACTGGAAGAAACGGTACCCCTGTTCATCTAATACATGATTCATGAATATTTCATAATCATATGGCTCAGGGCCTTCTACTAAAATTTTACTTTTAAAAGAAGAATAACTCTTCTCAGTTCCTGGATACCGTTCCGCAATAAAATCTTTTAAACGGATGCTAAAGGGTAATTCATAACTAATAGAACCATACTTGACATAAAACTCTAAATCCCCTACTTTAATTTTCTTAGGATCATTTGTTACTCCTTTACCTCCAAGAACAGTAATTAATTCGGATTCTGCGTTTGATTTTATTTCTAAACGAAGTGCATCTTGTTGTGCAACTTGGTCCTCATCTGCTTTTACTATATCAAACTTTCCTCGTAAAACCGGTTCTGGAATTACAAACTGAAAATTAGGTAATGAGTATAAAGAACGAAGTTCTAGGGTTTGAATACTATCTTTAACAAAACTTCCTTGAAACTGATCTACCATTCGCATAAAAGTACCTTCGAATGGGCTGTTTATAAAATACTCACCATTAATAACCTGTATATTAGTAGCACCATCTATTGGATTATTTAATGTAAATAAAAGGTTGTGAATATTAACAACTTCTCCTTCTTTTAAATAATGATCATGTCTATTTCCATCACTTGCTTCAACAATTTTCAAATACCGATCACCTTCTGAATCTAAAACTAAACCTTCAGTTGCATTTTCTAGATAATCCACAAAGTGAATAGAAAAATCTTGATCTTTAAAATCATCAGAAATCACAAAATCGTGATCTACGTGCTCTGATAAAAGCAATTGTTTTGTAAAAGGCTTGCGTAATTCACGTCCTTCAAATTCACCGTCAACCAAAACTTCTAAATATGTTTTTTCAGATAAAAAAATATTAGTGGACTCACCTTCTCGGATTGGCATTACTCCTTCATAACCAATGTATCGAGTAATAAATGCACCAAGTAAAATTAAAACAAAGGAAAAATGAATAGACAAAGTTGCCCATTTCTCTTTTCTAAATAATTTGTATTTAAACATATTTCCAATAAAACTGAAAAGAAACAAAATCATAATTAACTCAAACCACCATGCATTATAAATCCATATTTTTGCAGCATCAGTAGAGTACCAGCTTTCTAAAAAAGTACCTATTCCCATTGCAGTTGGGAAAGCAATAAAAAGTATACTCATTAAACGGTTAGAAGCTAAATATGTAAGTAATCTTTCTTTCATCCAAAGTCATCATAAAATTCTTTACAAAGATACTTGATGAATTCCAAATAGTTCTTTCTAAATAGAATAAATACGGCTTTAAAAGTTGAAAATATAATTTATATAATCTAATTAATTGTTCAGGGTTGATTTAATTAAATATTTTACTGAAGTTCGCCTGTTAACATCGAATACTAACCGATACGATTTTTTTAAAATATTGTTTTACATTTATGAAATGATTAAAGTTTCTATTCTAGGTGCAGGGAATTTAGGTTCACATCTGTTTAACAATTTTATTAAAATTGAAAATATTGAGGTTACTCAATGGTATAACCGCTCTTTGAAATCAATTGAACAACACAAAAATAAAGTAAGAATTACTAATAAAATTGAAGAGCTAACGGAAGCTGATGTTTATTTACTTTGTTTGAGTGACGATATTTTACCCACTATCGCAACTCAACTAATTGCTTTAAAAGGAGTAATTGCTCACACGGCTGGAAGCGTTTCAATAAACATTTTAAAAGGTATTAAAAATCATGGTGTGTTTTATCCTTTACAGACGTTTTCAAAAAGCATTCCAGTTCCTTTAAACAACATCCCAATTTGTATTGAAGGAAATAATAATTATAGTAGAGAAATACTAAATTCACTTGCGAAACATATTAGTCATAACATTAAACTTATTAATACTAAACAACGGTTAGGACTTCACACTGCAGCAGTTTTTGTTAATAATTTTACAAATTACATGTATCAAATTGGAGGAGAGATTTGTGAAAAACAACAAGTATCTTTTAATATGCTTATGCCTTTAATAAAAGAAACTGCAAGAAAGATTGAAATCGCTTCACCTAAAAAAGTACAAACAGGTCCTGCACTTAGAAATGATCAAAGTACAATTCAAAAACATTTAAGTCTACTTTCCAACCCTGCATTTAAAGACCTATATTTAACCCTTACAGATTCTATACAGAAAAACAATGAGCAAAGTAAACTATAAAGAAAATTTAAAAAATATTAAAGCCTTCATTTTTGACATTGATGGTGTCCTTACAAATGGAAATGTAATGATCACAACTACTGGTGAAATGTATCGAGAAATGAATACTAAAGATGGTTATGCCATCAAATGCGCTTTGGACCTAGATTTTAAAATTGCTATTATTTCTGGAGGAACTAATGAGGGAGTTCGAAGCCGACTAAAAGCTCTTGGAATTGAAAGTATCTATTTAGGAGCACATCATAAGATTGAACCATACGAAGATTTTATTTTTAATTATAATCTAAAACCAGAGAAAATTGTTTACATGGGAGATGATACCCCTGATATAGAGGTAATGGTAAAAGTAGGAGTTTCTTGCTGTCCAAAAGATGCAGTAACTGATGTCAAAGAAATAGCAGATTATATTTCTCATAAAAAAGGTGGCAAAGGTTGTGTCCGTGATATTATAGAACAAGTACTCAGAGTTCAAGGGAAATGGAGGAATTCTATTAGAGCTAAAAACGATTAAAATGTACGCTAAAAAGTTTAATCAATTTGAAATTATTCTAGCTTCAAATTCACCTAGAAGAAAACAATTCTTTGAAGATGCTGGAATTCCTTTTAAAATTAAAACATATGATGTTGATGAAGTTTTTAATCCAATATTAAAAGGAGCAGAAATTTCTGATTATCTAGTAAAGATAAAAGCAAAACCATTTAAAAATAACATAAAATCTCATCAAATTATTATTACAGCAGATACCATAGTTTCGGGGAATCAACAATATTTAGGAAAACCTAAAAACAGAATAGAGGCTATAGAAATGCTTACAAAACTTTCAGGAAAAGAGCATAAAGTAATAACATCGGTTGCTTTTACTCAAAAAAAACAACAACAAATAATTCATGAAATAAGTAAGGTGCGTTTCAAAGCTTTATCTAATGAAGAAATAGAATATTATATTACTGAATTTGAACCTATGGATAAAGCAGGTGCCTACGGAATTCAGGAATGGATTGGAACCATTGGAATTGAAAAAATAGAAGGAAGTTATACCAACATCGTTGGCTTACCAATGGCACAAGTAATTCAGATTTTAATAAGTCTAACATCCAATAAATAAAAATGATAAAAAAAAATATTTATTTAGTTTTAATAGTATTAGTGTTTAGTTTAGCAAATCTAAATGCACAGCGCATTTCTGAACAGTTTAAAAAATACTGGTTTGATGGTAATGCTGAAATAAGTTCGTATTCCCTCAATCAATCTCGCTACGGAGAGATTCGTGAGGGAAAAGCTGTTTTGATTTTTGTAACAGAAGATTTTCTTAAAACTGAGCAAGTTAAAGCTAATCAAAAATCAAAAACTACAATTCCAGTTTTAAAATCCAATAGAACTAAAAAATTCTTGACCGGAATTTATCCATACTCAATTATGAGTAGTTCATTCAGTTCACTTTCAAGTCCACAGCCCATAATAAAAAGTTCCACATCCATTCAAGAATGGTGTGGGCAAATTTATTTACAATTGAACAACAGAAAAAAACAACTAGAATTTACTTCGCACTCCTATTTTGAAGGTGAAGCAGATAAAGAATTTAAAATAGCAGAAAGTTTAACTGAAGATAGTCTCTGGAACTTTATTCGAATTCACCCTCAAAACTTACCTGTTGGAGAAATAAATCTTGTGCCTAGTCTTGAAAGTGCTAGTTTAAACCATAAAGAAATTAAATCTTATAAAGCAACTGCAAAAATAAAACAAAAAACAAAAACTACAGTATATACCCTTACCTATCCAAAGTTAAAACGTTCGATCGCAATAGAATTCAACACTTCGTTTCCCCATACGATTGAAGGATGGATAGAAAAAAATATTGGGGAAAAAGATGAATCTATTTCATCTGCAAAAAGAATTCACACAGATAGAAGAACGTATTGGAAAGAAAATAATAATGCTTCCAAACAATATAGAGCTCCTTTTAAAATTGATTAAAATGAAAAACAAAACAATAGTTTCTATTTTTTGTGCAACACTTTGCTTAATTAAAGTTAATGGGCAGAAATCAAGTGTCGAGATATATAATCAACTAGAGAAGTTAAACTTCTTAGGTTCTGCTTTGTATATAGCTGCACATCCAGATGATGAAAATACAGCCTTAATTTCTTATTTTTCTAATCATATAAATGCACACGCAGCATACTTGTCGATGACTCGCGGGGATGGTGGTCAAAATTTAATCGGAACAGAACTAAGGGAATTACTCGGAGTAATTCGAACAGAAGAATTGATTAAAGCAAGGAGTATAGACAACGCAAATCAATATTTTACCTCTGCAATAGATTTTGGTTTTTCAAAACATCCTGATGAAACCTTGAAAATCTGGGATAAGAAACAAATGCTAGGTGAAGTTGTAAATCGTATTCGAGCGTTTCAACCCGATATTATAGTCAATCGTTTTGATCATAGAACTCCTGGAAAAACACATGGACATCACACTTCTTCTGCTATATTGAGTAAAGAAGCGTTTGGACTAAGCAACAACATTGATGCATATCCAGAACAGCTTGAAGAGTTTAAACTTTGGCAACCCAAACGCTTATTTTTCAATACCTCTTGGTGGTTTTATGGAAGTCAAGAGAAATTTGATAAAGCAGATAAATCAAATTTACTGTCTCTAGAAATAGGAATATTCAATCCATTAACCGGGATCTCAAATAGTGAAATTGCGGCATCGAGTCGAAGTTCTCATAAGTCGCAAGGATTTGGAAGTGCACCTACCTTGGGAAGCAGAACAGAATATATTGAAATTATTGGAGGGGAACGCCCGCGCTCTAATGATCCTTTCGAAGGAATAAACACCACCTGGTCCAGACTAAAAGGGGGGACTCCTATTGGGAAAATGGTCACTACTCTAATCGAATCATTTGATTTTGAAAATCCTCAGAAGAGTTTAGAGACGTTAATAAACATTCATGAAGTAATCAATAAACTTCCTACTAGCTTATGGAAAGAAAGGAAACTTGATGAGGCTAAACAATTGATTTTAGATTGTGCTGGAATACAAATGCAATTTAATGCAGGACGCCCTTATGGAGTTCGTGGGGAGCAATTGAAAATCACAATCAATGCGGTTCAACAAAGTAAACTTCCCATTCAACTTGAAAATGTTCAAGTTAACTCAACTCTTGATTTGCTTGACAAACCTCTTGAAACAAATACAAGGTTTAATAAAGCCTTCAAAATAACTTTGACTAATTCAATTAGTACTCCCTACTGGTTGCTAAAAAAAGGTACTTTAGGGACTTTTACTATTGATAATAAAGATTGGATTGGAAAACCACAAACTCCAAGTCCAATTCAAGTAAAATTTCAGTTGAATATCGCAGGAAAAAAAATTGTTTTTACAGAGCCAGTAAAACACCGGAAAACAGATCCTGTTAAAGGAGAAGTTATAAATCCTTTTTATATGCTTCCAGCCTTGGGTGTTAATTTTGAACAACCTGTTTTTCTTTTTGCCGATGGAAAAGAACAAAGCATTCGCTTAAAATTAACTAGTTATGGATCTGATTACGGAGGGTTCGTTAAATTATCCCATCCCAAAGGATGGGGAATTTCACAAAGTACATTTCCTGTTAATCTTAATGAAAGAGGAAGCTCCCAATATTTAGAATATAAATTAAAACCACTAGTGAACGCAGAAAGTGGTTTGTTGATCCCTGTTGCTATTCAAGGAAATAAAAAGGAAAATTTATTTGCAGTTCAAACCCTAGACTACAACCATATCCCAAAACAATATATTGCTCAACCTAGTGGAGCTAGAGTGGTTCGGTTGGATTTAAAACTTCCTCAAATTAAAGTGGGCTATGTTGCCGGTGCGGGAGATACCGTAATGGAACGACTAAAAACAGTTGGTATTGATATCAGTTCTATTGATATAGAAACTATTTCACTAGAAGAATTAAAAAAATATGATACGGTCCTCATTGGAATTAGAGCTTATAATGTAATAGAGTCTTTGGCATATAAAAACCAAATGCTCTTTGATTTTGCAGAATCTGGCGGAACCTTAGTGACTCAGTATAACACCAGCAGAGGGCTTAAAACAGATAAACTAGCCCCTTTTGATTTAAAACTTTCAAGGGAACGGGTAACGGATGAATATAGTTATGTTCGCATAATAAATCAAAAACATCCTGCACTAAATGTGCCACACAAAATAACAGTAAAAGATTTTGAAGGATGGGTTCAAGAACGTGGCTTGTATTTTCCAAATCAATGGGACAAGCGTTTTACTCCCTTATTGGGAATGAATGACTTGGGTGAACCTGAAAAATTCGGAAGTATACTTGTTGCTTCTCACGGTAAAGGAACTATTGTATACACCGGTCTCAGCTTTTTTAGAGAGTTACCAGCTGGTGTTCCAGGTGCTTATCGTTTGCTTATTAATTTACTCGCTTTATAACTATGTTTTCTTCTAAAAATAAAATTTACTTCTACTTAATACTGGGGAATGTGGTCTATTGGATTCTTTTCATTTTATTCATGAATACATTTGAGAAATGGTAGTATTAGACTGGTTTATCCTTCTAGGAACCTTAACATTTATAGTACTCTATGGTGTTTGGAAAAACATAAAAAACGATTCAATTGAAGATTACTTAAAAGGGGGGAATAACTCTCGCTGGTGGACCATAGGACTTTCTGTAATGGCAACACAGGCAAGTGCAATTACCTTCCTTTCTACTCCAGGTCAAGCTTATCATGACGGTATGGGGTTTGTTCAATTCTATTTTGGTTTACCCCTTGCAGTGGTAATTATCTGTCTCTTTTTTATCCCCATATACCATCGGTTAAAAGTATTTACAGCCTATGAATTTTTAGAGAAACGCTTTGATTTAAGAACAAGAACACTAACTGCTGTATTATTTTTGGTTCAACGTGGTTTAGGTGCTGGAGTTACTATATATGCACCTGCAATTATATTAAGTGTGGTTCTAGGCTGGAACCTTAAGATTTTAATCCTACTCATTGGATTCATGGTTATTTTGTACACTCTTATTGGAGGAACACGTGCGGTTAATGTAACTCAAAAACAACAAATGTTCATCATCTTTTTTGGTATGATTTTAGCCTTTATTTTTATAATCAACAGCTTCCCTGCCGATGTCGGTTTTATTAATGCGCTTACCATTGCTGGGGCAACCGGAAAGCTTGAAGTAATCGACTTTAGTTTAGATTTTAACAGTAGATATACTTTTTGGAGTGGAATAACTGGAGGGCTATTTTTAGCACTCTCCTACTTTGGTACAGATCAAAGTCAAGTGCAACGCTATTTGTCTGGAAAATCCCTTAAAGAAAGTCAACTGGGGTTGATTATGAACGGCTTCTTAAAAGTACCTATGCAATTCTTCATACTTCTTGTTGGAGTTATGGTTTTTGTGTTTTATCAATTCGAGCCGGCACCTATAAACTTCAATCCGAAAGCAATTGAGGCGGTCAAAAATTCAAGTTATGCAGCTGAATTTAAAGTATTAGAATTAGAACTGAGCCAAATTCACAACCTTAAAAGAATACTTCTTCTTGATGAAAATTTAATTGACTTGAAAGAAGTTACACGATTGGATCTCCAAGAAAAAGTAATTAGAACCCAAGCCAAAACCATAATTAAGTTAGCAGCACCAGAAATTGAAACAAACGACAAGGATTATGTTTTTATTTCTTTTATCCTAAAACATTTACCCCAGGGTTTAATAGGTCTGTTATTAGCAGTTATACTCTCGGCTGCCATGAGCTCAACAGCATCTGAACTCAATGCTTTGGCAGCAACAACGGTAGTTGACTTATACAAAAGAAACAGAGGTCATTTGTCTGAAAAGCACTATGTTAATGCATCTAAATTCTTTACCCTGCTATGGGGAGTTATTGCAATTATGTTTGCTAGTTTTGGAAGTTTAGTTGAAAATTTAATTCAACTAGTAAACATAATTGGATCCATTTTCTACGGGACCATTTTAGGTGTTTTTATAGTAGCTATTTTCTTGAAAAGCATTAAAAGCCGTGCTGCTTTTTATGCAGCAATAATCTCAGAGGTTCTGATAATTTATATTTTTTATATAGATGTTATCGGCTTCCTATGGTTGAATGTAATAGGAACTTCACTTACAATTTTCTTCGGCTATTTACTTCAATTTATTATCCCTAATAATGACTAATCAATTTTAAAGTTTATAATTACTGGTATTTTTTTTAAGTTTAATAATTACTTATCAGATGTTTAATTGGACTATTCTACTCAATCTTGCAATCTATCTCTACATCATAATTGATAAGTCATATAAGGGCACAAAATTACTTAATCCACTCTGCTAAAGAAGTCTCGTTTAAAGTAATATAATCTGTGTTACCAGCTTTAGTTGCAAGTGCTAAAGAAGATTTACCCGCCGCAATAGCTCCATCAACGTCATTCAATCCTGCAAGAATTAACGATTGCTGACGAAAGTACCAATAAGCTTCTCCATTACCTGCTATTGCTTTAGCAATCCATACTTTGGCTTGGTTAAGGTCTTGACCTTCTTGAAGGTAATAAACCGCAGCATTATAGTAGTCTCGATCTTTCGGATCATTTTTCATTGCTTTAATAATAGAAGCAGTTGCCTTAGCAACTGTAGGAACTCCAAAAGGAACAGAAACCATAGTGGTACTCCATCCAATATTTAAAGTTGCTCCATTATTATGGAGGTTAGAAATCCAAATTTCAAAAGATTGCATGTCATCTGTCTCAACAGCTGGAACTTCGATAGAAGCTGCAACCTTTGAAGCATCCCATTCGGCAGGATTACCCCAGTTTGATGTGTCATCATAAAAAAAAACTTCCCAAGTAGTTTTTCCAGGACGAGTATAAATTGCGTAATCACCAGCTGCGATTTCTTCATCTCCTATAGTAACTGCATCACCAAAGCTGATAATTGTATTTTGATTTGCACCTGTTCTCCAAATTTTACCAAAAGGAACTAAAGCACCAAATATGTCACGGTCTTTTTACTTGGTCGTGAATATTTAACAGTTACCTCAGTCAAACCAACTGTCTGAGAAAGTTGAGCTGAAGGACTTGGTTGCGGAGTTTGCACTTGTGCAAAAGAAATTGAACTTGCTAAGAACATTAAGGATAAGATTGTATTTTTCATTTTTATTAATTTTAATTTATTTAAAATCAAATGTAAGAATTTGTAATGAATTAATATTTAAAACTTGTTGTGGAAAAACAATTGATAATATTGTTTAACACTTTTACAATATATTTAAACATTACGTACCTTTAAAAAAAATTTGATATGAAGATTTATCAAAAAAAAACAGTTCAAAGACTCCCTATTTCAGTTTCAAAGGCCTGGAATTTTTTTAGTGATCCTGGAAACTTAAAAACTATTACTCCAGATTATATGGGTTTTAAAATACTTGATGGATACTATCCAAAAATGTATGCTGGTCAAATTATTAAATATACTGTAACTCCAATTTTGGGAATAACTACAGATTGGGTAACCGAAATAACCCATGTAGCGGATCAAAAATATTTTGTAGACGAACAGCGTTTTGGCCCTTATGCATTATGGCATCACAAGCATTTTATTAAAGAAATTCAAGGAGGAGTCGAGATGACTGATATTATTGACTATAAACTTCCTTTTGGCTTATTAGGTCGCATAGCTCATCCCATAATTGTAAAAAGAAAACTTAACGAAATATTTGAATACAGATACAACAAGCTCATTAAGCTTTTTGGAAACTACAAAGAACAATAAAATGAATAAAAACATCCTCATAATAGGAGGTTCCAAAGGAATCGGACAAGCTCTAGTAGAACTTCTACAAGATAGTAATACTATATTTGTTGCAAACAGAACTTCAGAAGGAATTGACACTCAAAAAGTAACTTACATTAAGTTCGACGCTATCGAAGATCAACTAGACACTTCTATATTACCAGACAGATTAGACGGTTTTGTTTACTGCCCGGGCAGCATAAACCTAAGACCATTTAAAGGATTGAAACCAGAGATATTTTTAAAGGATTTTGAAATCAATGTTTTAGGAGCTGTTAAAATTTTACAAGCTGTTCTCAAAAATTTACTCGAAAGTCCTCAAGCAAGTATTGTGTTATTCAGTACAGTTGCGGTTCAAACTGGAATGCCTTTTCACGCTTCAGTAGCAACTGCTAAAGGAGCAATAGAGGGATTAACAAGATCACTTGCGGCTGAATATGCACCTAAATTTAGAGTAAATACAATTGCGCCTTCAATAACAGATACACCCTTAGCTAACAAGTTTTTAAATAACGAAGTAAAACTAGAAAAGGCAAATGAACGCCATCCTTTAAAAAATATTGGCTCTGCTAAAGACGTAGCATATACTGCTCGTTTTTTATTAAGCGATGAAAGTAAGTGGATGACTGGACAAATTGTTCATTTAGACGGAGGAATTGGAGATTTGAAAACAAATTAAATATTGGAACAATACACTGTATTTTGGTTTAGAAGAGATTTGAGGCTTTATGATAATACTGGATTATTCCATGCATTAAATTCTGCCCATAAAGTGCTCCCTATTTTTATTTTTGACACCGAAATATTAGAAAAATTAGCCAATAGAAATGATGCGCGCTTATCAATGATTCACACAGCTCTGGTAAATATTTCGGATGCCATGAAGAAGAACGGATGCAACCTAGGAATGTATCACGGAAAACCCGAAGCCGTTTTTGAAAAAATAACTAAGAAGTATTCTATTTCTAAAGTTATTACCAATCGGGATTATGAGCCTTATGCAAAGGATCGAGATTATAGAATCGAAAATTTGTTGTCCTGTAAAGGAATAACTTTTGAAACCTATAAAGATCAAGTTATTTTCGAAAAAGCAGAAGTCGTAAAAGATGACAGCACTCCATATCGTATATTCACTCCCTTTTCAAGGAAATGGCTTGCTAAAATGAATGTCGAAGGAATTCCTGATTTTCCTTCTGAAAACTACCTAGAAAATTTAGCCCCCGTAATACAACCTCAACTAACACTAAATGAAATCGGCTTCGAACTTTCTTCAATTCCATATCCGGCTTTTGAATTCAATCAAGAGATAATTGCTAACTATGATGCTACACGTAATTTCCCTGCATTAGACCAAACATCACGCACAGGCTCTCATCTTAGATTTGGAACCCTGAGTATACGGAAAATGGCTATTGCAGCTAATAATGCCGAAAATATTACCTTTCTTAAAGAATTGATTTGGCGGGAATTTTTTATGCAAATATTATGGCATTTCCCTCATTCTGCAACCACATGTTTCAAACCTCAATACGAAAACATAGATTGGAGAAATAACGAAGAAGAATTTAAAAAATGGTGTACTGGAACCACAGGATATATATTTGTAGATGCTGGAATGAGAGAATTAAATGCAACAGGTTTCATGCATAATAGGGTTCGAATGTTGGTTGGAAGTTTTTTATGTAAACATTTGCTGATCGATTGGCGTTGGGGTGAAGCATATTTTGCTGAAAAACTATTAGACTATGAAATGTCAAGTAACGTAGGAAATTGGCAATGGGTAGCAGGTTGTGGAGTAGACGCAGCTCCTTACTTTAGAATTTTCAATCCGATAGAACAAGTCAAAAAGTTTGACAAGCAACTTAAATACATACAAAAATGGGTTCCCGATTTCCAAGAACTTACTTATCCGCAACCGATTGTTGATCATAAGTTTGCTCGAGAACGCTGTTTAACTTTATATAAATCTGCTTTAAACAGAACATGAGGGGAGTAAAAAAAAAGGATCTTCCAACTAAAATATGTCCTACTTGTGAGCGACCTTTTAGTTGGAGAAAAAAATGGAAACGAGATTGGGAACAGGTTATCTATTGTAGTAAAAAATGCAAAAAATAAAAAAAACAGCATTAGTTTGGTTTCGTAATGATTTGAGAATTACAGATCATTGCAGTCTTTTTAATGCATCTAAAGATTATGAAAATATAGTTGCGTATTTCTGTTTTGATCCGAATCAATTTAAAGAAAATAAATGGAATTTTAAAAAAACCTCCTCCTATCGAACTCAGTTTTTGATCGAATCTGTTCTTCAAGTCCAGAAAGACCTTGAAGAAAAAAACATCACTTTAATTATTGAAAATCAAGATCCTGTTATTGGTATTTCGGAATATGCTGAATCAGAAAAAATTGATGCAATTTATTTTCAAAAAGAGTGGACTGAAGAAGAGATTAATATTGAAAATAATTTAAGGAAAAAACTTAGCAGCCACATTGCTTTTCGTTCTTATTACGATCAATTCTTGTTTCACCCAGAAGATATTCCAATGAACTTGGAACAATTATCAGAGGTTTTTACTCGTTTTAGAAAAGAGTGTGAAAAAAACAGTATTATTCGGGCGTGTTATCCTTCAATCAAGAAGTTTGATCTTTCGAATAGACTAAAAAAGAGTTTCCGCTGCCCTACTCTAGAAGACATGGGCTATCTGGAAATACAAGCACATCCAAACACAGCATTTCCATTTAAAGGAGGAAGTGATGCAGCCAAAAATAGAATCTCTCATTACTTCTGGAAATCCAAAAAACTATCGTATTACAAAAACACACGCAATAGGCTTTTAGGAATTGATTACAGTTCTAAACTTTCAGCCTGGCTTGCCAATGGTTCAATTTCTGCAAGGGAAATTTATTGGGAGGTTCAAAATATGAAACGGAAGTTGAGAAAAATCAATCTACTTATTGGCTAATATTTGAACTCATTTGGAGAGATTATTTCAAATTTATTTCTTTAAAACATAAAAATAAAATATTCCATATAGGAGGAATTTTAGACAAGTTATATTCTTGGGAAAATGATCTAACTGTATTTCAAAAATGGATTGATGGTCAAACCAAAGAGCCTTTTGTAAATGCTAATATGTTGGAATTAAAGAAAACAGGCTGGATGAGCAACAGAGGTAGACAAAATGCTGCTTCCTATTTCGCTAAAGAGCTATTTATGGATTGGCGTATAGGTGCTGCATATTTCGAATCCCTACTTATTGATTATGATGTTCATAGTAATTATGGAAATTGGATGTACATCTCTGGAGTTGGAAATGATCCTCGAAACAGAAAATTCAACATTCGCTTGCAAGCAGATCGTTATGATGAAAACGGAAAGTTTCAACAGCTTTGGAACGAAAAAAGCTTATTCGAATGATTGTACGTTTAATTTTAGGAGATCAACTCAACGAACAACATTCCTGGTTAGAAAAATCAGATGATAAAGTGTTGTATGTTATGATGGAAATGAGACAAGAAACAGATTATGTTACGCATCATATCCAAAAGATTGTTGCGTTTTTTGCAGCTATGCGAAACTTTAATAAACGACTCAATGATCTTGGACATCGAACACATTATATCAAACTTGATGATACCAATAATAAGCAAAGCTTAACCGAGAACCTAAAATCAATTTTTAAAGAATATAAAGCCACAAAATTTGAATACCAATTTCCTGATGAATACAGAATAGATCAACAAATATTAGAATTTTGTAAGCAAATTGAGATTGAATCTAAAGTTATAGATTCTGAGCATTTCATGACATCTAGAACTGATTTTACTGATTTTTTTAAAGAAAAGAAACAGTTAATCATGGAGTTTTTCTATCGAAATATGAGAAAACAATTTAATCTTTTAATTGAAGGAGGTCAACCACAAGGGGGTCAATGGAATTTTGACAAGAACAATCGTAATAAATGGAAAGGTAGTCCTGCAATACCAAAACCATATACACCAAAAAGCAATCAACTTTTAGAAATAAAAAAAATAATAGAAGCTGAAGGAGTAAAAAGTCTAGGTAGTTTTAATGAAAATCACTTTCTTTTCGCAACAACAAGAAAAGAGGCAATAGAACAGCTGAACTATTTTTGTACTCATTTATTAGTCAATTTTGGTACATATCAAGATGCAATGCACACTGAAGAAGAAAATCTTTTTCATTCAAGAATTTCGTTTTCTCTGAATGTAAAACTGCTCAATCCGCTAGAGGTTATCCAGAGGGTGATTGAACATTATCACCAAAATCAAGATTATATTGAGTTATCTCAGGTTGAAGGATTTGTAAGACAGATAATTGGATGGAGGGAATATATTAGAGGTATTTATTGGAAAGAGATGCCGAACTACAAAACATTAAATGTTCTTAATAATAAAAATCCACTTCCAGAATTTTATTGGACTGGGAAAATAAAAATGAATTGCTTAAGTAACAGTATTACTAATTCGTTAGATCACGCCTATGCTCATCACATCCAAAGGTTAATGATTACTGGAAACTTTTCTTTACTGACTCAAGTTGATCCAAATCAAGTTGATAATTGGTATCTAGGTATTTACGCTGATGCAATAGAATGGGTTCAACTTCCTAATACAAGAGGAATGAGCCAATGGGCAGATGGAGGAATTGTAGCGACAAAACCTTATGTATCTGCAGCGGCTTATATTAATAAAATGAGCAACTATTGTTCGGATTGTTGTTACGACAAAAAGAAGCGATTAGGAGACGATGCTTGTCCTTTTAATAGCTTGTATTGGAATTTTTTAGATGATAAAAAACAATATTTCTCCAAAAACAATCGCATGTCGATGATGTTGCGCTTACTTGAAAAAATTCCAGTAGAGGAGTTAGCTGCAATAAAAGAACGTGCTGGTAATATCATACAAAATCCAGATGCATACTGATAGAACGTCAATCGGAATTGTTTGGTTAAAACGAGATCTTCGTTTACATGACCACGCTCCATTGTATAGTGCACTTAAAGGAAATAAGCAGGTGTTACTTCTTTATGTGTTTGAAAATATTTTAGCCCAAGATCCTCATTACAGTCAACGTCACTTTAATTTTATAAAACAGTCCTTAGTTGATATGAATAAGGATTTATATAATCTAAACACCCAAATTTTAATTACGCATGGCGATTTAATTAAAGTCCTTTCAAAATTAAATAAAACTTATAAAATAGAACACATATATTCTCATCAGGAAACGGGGCTTCATGTAACTTTTGAACGAGATAAAGAAGTTAAAAAATGGACTGATACAGAAAGAATAATCTGGAATGAATTTACACAACAAGGAGTGTTTCGGGGCATTCAGAATAGAAGAAAATGGATATCTCGATGGACTAAATCCATGAACGAAGAACAATTTATATCTCCAAAAGCTAGAGATAATTTTATATATAAAACGGAAATAGAAGAATTAAAAAAAAAGTTTGTAATACCAAAATTAAGCACCCCAGAAAACGATCAGGTTCAGTTGGGAGGAACAGCACAAGGAAGAAGATATATGAATTCCTTTTTTGATGGAAGGAATAAAAATTATCAAAAACACATTTCTAAACCCGGTCTATCTCGTAAAAGCTGTAGTCGTCTATCACCTTATATAGCTTATGGAAACTTATCCATGCGAGAAGTAATTCAAAGAACTGAACAAGAGAAAGTAAACGGAAATTCTAGTCGTGGGATACGAGCGTTTGAGTCTAGATTACGTTGGCAAGCACACTTTATACAAAAGTTCGAGATGGAATGTAAAATGGAATTTGTTTCAGTTAATAAAGGGTATCATCGACTATCTAAACCTATTGATGAAAATAAAATTCAAGCTTGGGAAGAAGGGAAAACTGGAATTCCAATAGTAGATGCGTCTATGCGTTGTTTGGTTGCTACAGGATATTTAAATTTTAGAATGCGTGCTTTAGTTGTATCATTTTTTGTACATCAACTATGGCAACCTTGGCAAAAAGCCTCTGGCTTCTTAGCACGACAATTTTTGGATTTCGAACCCGGAATACACTTTCCACAACTACAAATGCAAGCAGGAGAAACAGGTATAAATACTTTACGAATTTATAACCCAGTAAAAAATGGAGTCGAACACGATCCTACTGGTGAATTTACAAAAAAATGGATCCCAGAACTCCGTGGACTTCCAGATAGTCTTGTTCATACACCATGGGCTCTTACAGCTTTTGAAAAAGCAATGTATAGCTTTACAAACGGAATTAACTATCCTAAGCCAATTGTATTACTCGAAGAAAGCAGAAAACACGCAAGTGATATTTTATGGAAGATGCAAAAAGAACCTTTAGTCTATCAGGAGAGTAAAAGAATATTAAAAAGACATACGTTAGCAAATAGATAAAGCATTCAATAAATATGAAAAAAGAGTATAATTTTAACGAAAGAGAACTGGATCGAATTATTGAAATGGCATGGGAAGATCGTACTCCTTTTGATGCCATTCTAGATCAATTTGGTATTAAAGAACAGGAGGTTATAAAACTTATGCGTCTTGAAATGAAGCCAACTAGTTTTAGACTTTGGCGCGCTCGAGTTCAGGGAAGAAAAACAAAACACAGGAAATCAAGAGGTATGGATGTTGATCGATTTCGTTGCAGTAGACAAAGAGGCATCAGCAACAATAAAGTTTCTAAAAGAAGGTAATGTAATTTAGTATTATACTCGTTTAATTTTTGCACCAATTGCCTGTAAACGCTCCACTATATTTTCATAACCGCGATCAATCTGTTCAATATTATGAATTGTACTAGTTCCTTGTGCAGATAAGGCTGCTATTAGCAAGGATATCCCTGCTCGAATATCTGGAGATGTAAGTGTAGCTGATTTTAAGTTAGACTCAAATCCATGACCAATTATTGAAGCGCGGTGCGGGTCACAAAGTATTATTTTTGCTCCCATGTCAATTAACTTATCTGTAAAGAAAAGTCTACTTTCAAACATTTTTTGATGTATTAAAACACTCCCACGAGCTTGAGTTGCTACTACCAAAACAATACTCAACAAATCTGGAGTAAATCCTGGCCAAGGAGCATCAGAAACTGTTAATATAGAACCGTCAATATAATTCTGAATTTCATAACCTTCTGTATGAGCTGGAATATGTATATCGTTTCCTATTCTCTCTACAGTAAGTCCTAATTTTCTAAAAACAGTTGGAATTTGTCCTAAAAATTCCCATTGAACATTTTTAATAGTTAATTCACTTCTGGTAAGAGCAGCTAATCCTATCCAACTTCCAATTTCAACCATATCTGGTAAAACAATGTGCTTGGTCCCACTAAGTTGTTTTACCCCTTCAATTATTAATAGATTAGATCCAATGCCTTTAATTTTAGCACCCATTCTATTTAACATAGAACAAAGTTGTTGCAAATAAGGTTCACAAGCTGCATTATATATAGTAGTTATTCCCTTTGACAAAACTGCTGCCATAACAATGTTTGCAGTTCCTGTCACAGAAGCTTCGTCTAATAACATTGATACACCAACTAGTTTTTCTGCTTCAACGCTGTAGAAATGGTCTTCACGACTATAATTGAATCGAGCTCCTAATTTAATTAAACCTTCAAAATGAGTGTCAAGACGTCTTCTTCCAATTTTGTCTCCACCTGGACGTGGAATACTTCCTTTACCAAAACGAGCTAATAAAGGTCCTACTAACATTATTGAGCCGCGAAGACCTCTACCATCTATTTTATATTGATCAGAAGTTAAATAATCCAAGTTAATTTCATCAGATTGAAAGGAATAAGTACCCTTGGAAAGAACTTCTACTTTTACTTCAAAATTACGTAACAGTTGAATTAATTTTTTGACATCTATAATGTCAGGTATATTACTTATTATAACTTTTTCTGGAGTTAATAAAACAGCGCATAAAACCTGTAAAGTTTCATTTTTGGCACCCTGAGGGATGATTTCACCTCTTAGCTGTTTTCCTCCTTCAATAATAAATGATCCCATACTTAACTAGTAACGTTTTCGGTTATTTCGATTTGACTTTTTTGGTTTAGACATCTGATTACTTTTAGGTCCATTTCCATTTTTAGGTTTGGATTTTAAAAAGTTAGCAGAATCAGTAAGTGGAAGGTGCGATGGGTTTACTTTTAATGCATCGTCAGAAAGTTCTTTTAGATGATTAAAAATAACTTCATCATCAACTGTATCTTTGTTCCAGCTCAAAAAACATTTTTTCATGTGATTAGCAATGTTGAATACTAAAGCATCTTTCATTTCACCTTCTTCCCAATTCTGAGCTACATCAATCATACTTTTTATGTTGTTTCCATAAAAACGATATTTAGGGAAATTCTGAGGATATGTTAACGGTTGTGGACGTTCTTCTAATAACTCACGAATAGGTCTCTCGTATGGGCAGTCAACATCCAAATTAAAATCGGACATTATGAAAAGTTGATCCCATAACTTATGTTGAAAGTCAGGAACGTCTCTCAAGTGTGGATTTAAGTTACCCATAACCCCTATAATGGCTTTAGCTTTCTTGTTACGCTCTTCCCGATCTTCGGTTTCAAGCATTTGATCAACCATTATATGAAGATGTCTCCCATATTCAGGTATAATTAAAGGTGTACGTTCTGAGTTATATTGTAGTGCTTCCATAAAGTGTTTTGATGGATTTTAGGTAATTTTATGCAAAATAATCTATTTTAAAGAATTATTGAAATTTTTAAACTTTTATAGTGTTATAATACCTTCTATTGAGCTTGCGGCTTTGTAAATGGCTATAATTTCATCAGGATTTTTCATTTTAACCAAAAAACTTACACTAACAAAAGTGTTTTTACTCGAATTTTTTAATTTTAGCTGTGCTCCCTTTCCTTCAAAAATCATTTTCAATTTTGAAACCTTTTGTATATCACCTCGTACAATGAATTTAAACAAAAAAGGTCCTGGCCATTCTTGTGAATTTTTTAATTGTTGGTGAAAACGTGAATAAAATTCTTCTGAATATTCTTTAGGAATCATTTAGACCGCTATTTTTACACAAATATATATCAAATAGATAAACCCTTGTATTATCAAATCAAAAACTCCATATAAAATTATAATAAGTGGTGGACCTGGAAGTGGAAAAACAACCCTAATAAATTTACTTATAAAAAAAGGGTTTACCTGTTATGAAGAAGTCTCAAGAGATTTTATTAAAATAGGTAAAGAGAAAGGAATTGATAATTATTTTAAGAAAGAGCCATATTTTTTTAGTAAGCATCTTTGGGATAAACGAAAAGAGCAGTTCTCACATTCACTAAAATCAAAAGAAAAATTAGTTTTTTTTGATAGAGGCTTGCATGACGTTGTTGCTTATTTGGATTATGCTGGATGCCCTGTTAAATTATGGGAGAAGCAGTTAAATCAATTTGCTTATGATCTTGTTTTTTTAATTAAACCTGTTAAGGAGATTTACAAAAATGATATCGATAGAATGGAAACTTTCGAACAAGCACTAGAAGTTCATAAAAGCATTGAAAAAATATTTTTAGAGAGTAAGCTGAAATTAATTAATATTCCTTTTATTAACTCTGAAAAACGTTTGGACATAATCTTAAAACATGTAAACGATGGGTAGTCCAAAAGAAATACTTAAAAAATATTGGGGCTATGATTCGTTTCTATCAAAGCAAGAGTCAATTATTAATCGTGTTATAGAAAACAAAGACACTATAGCCTTACTTCCAACCGGAGGTGGAAAATCACTGTGCTATCAGTTACCTGCTATAATATCAAAAGGATGTACTTTAGTTATATCCCCATTAATTGCATTAATGCAAGATCAAGTAGATCAAATGAACTCGAAGGGTATAAAAAGTATGATGTTAACTAACACTCAAGCTCTTGGTATCCAACTAGATAATTGTTTGTATGGTAATTATAAACTGATCTACTGTTCTCCTGAAAAAATCCTTTCAAACGAGTTCAGATTAAGAATCAAAGATCTTAATATAAATAGAATAGCCGTAGATGAAGCTCATTGTATTTCGGAATGGGGAAATGATTTTAGACCCGCATTCAAGCAAATAAAAAAGCTTAGAACTTTACTACCTGAAGTTCCTATATTAGGAGTTACAGCAACTGCAACGCCTAAAGTTCTCGAGGACATTATTCAAAGTTTAGAACTGCAGGAAACCTGTATTTTTCGAGAATCATTTATTCGTCCAAATATTCATTTAAAAACTATAGTAACAGAAGATAAACTTGGAACTTTAGTAAAAATTTTATCTAAAAGAAAAAGTGCTGGCATAGTTTATTGTGGCAGTCGAAAAAGAACAGAACAGGTTCAAAAAATTCTTAAGTATAATTCGATTTCTTGTAACTATTTTCATGGCGGAAGATCTACCTCAGAACGAAAAGATTTACTTCATGATTGGCTGACTGGTAAAATTAAAATCATGGTAGCTACAAATGCATTTGGAATGGGGATAAATAATAGTGATGTTAAAACTGTTATTCATCTGAATCTTCCTTCCAGTATTGAAAATTTTTATCAAGAAATTGGACGAGCAGGAAGAGATGGATCTGATGCAGATGCATATTTACTTATTCAATCGAGTGATAAAAACAGAACAAGAGATCAGTACTTAGGAGTCATTCCTGATAAAGATTTCATTAATACCTGTTATAAAAACTTGTGTAATTATCTCAACATAGCTTACGGTGAAGGAAATGGACTTGTAAATAACTTTTCGTTATCAAGCTTTTGTAAAACGTATTCCCTTAATCCAAAAAAAACATTAACAACTCTTTCCTACATTGAGCAAGAGGGCGTTTTTAACCTTTTACAGTTCAATAAACAACGAGCTGTTATTACTTTTTTAATCAATCAAAATCAAATTCTTGAATTATTAAAAAAACAATCGGATACTTCAAAAATTATACAAGAAATAATTAGAAGTCATCAAGATGTTTATTCTAATTCTTTTGAACTAGATCTGGAGCGAATTGTCCGGTTAATTAATTTACCTTTTAAAAAAATAATTAGTGGACTTCAAAAATGGCATAACGAAGGGAAGCTTTTATTTGATTATGCGGAAACTGATATGCAAATACAATGGCTAACTCCTCGAGAGGATCAATATACACTTTTCCCTTTACTACAAAGATTAGAACGTTATACTCAAATAAAGAAAGATAAAACAGAATCCATAATTAGCTATGCCTATTCTACTGAAGTATGTAAACAAAGACAAATTCTAAATTATTTTGGTGAAAATTCTAAAGAAAAATGCAAGAAATGTAATGCTTCAGAATGCTTAACTAAAAAAAATATATGATCTAGCAAAGAAATTAATTATAAAAAAATAATGAGAAAAAAGGAATTAAATTAATAAACTAATGAATACACTACCTTTGAAATCTGAGTATCTAATAGGCTTTTGTAGGAAAGAAGTGAACTAAAATAAACTAAAAACAACAAACTAAAATAAATAACTAGTATGAGAATTGTCTTCATGGGTACACCTTTGTTTGCTGTTTATGCGCTTCAAGCGATAGATGAATCCGAACATTCAATTGTTGGGGTTGTAACAAATATTGATAAACCTGCTGGAAGGGGTAAAAAACTTCAACAATCAGCAGTAAAAGAATATGCTAAATATAAAGGGTTAAATTTATTTCAGCCCCAAAACCTCAAAGATCCTAATTTTACTGATCTATTGAAAAAATTAAAAGCAGATATTTTTGTTGTTGTTGCTTTTAGAATGCTTCCTAAATCTATATGGAATATCCCAAGAAAAGGAACTTTTAATTTACACGCTTCACTACTTCCAAACTATCGTGGTGCAGCTCCCATTAACTGGGCTTTAATTAATAATGAGACTACTACTGGTCTTACTACATTTTATATTTGTGATCAAATAGATACTGGAGCAGTTTTAATGAAAGAAAGTATAGAAATTGATTCTTATGATACATTTGGTACCCTTCATGACAAACTAGCTCCCTCAGGATCAATACTTGTTTTAAAAACAATTGAATTATTAAAAACAAATCCGAATCCAATAAAACAAGAGTTAAAAGGAAATGAAAAAAATGCTCCAAAACTTACCAAAGAAAATACTAAGATTGATTGGAATAAGCCACTTAAAGCCATAGATGCTTTGGTAAGAGGATTAAATCCTCATCCTTATGCTTGGACTGAAATCCAAAATGGGACTGAACAACTAAAAGTCAAAATATCACGAGTTACATTCGATTATTTAAAACATGATTACAATTTAAAAAATATGATAATTGAAGGAAAAAAAATTAAAATTGCCCATTCAGAAGGTATTTTAATAATTGAAGAACTTCAATTACCAAATAAAAAAATAATGGATAGTCAATCACTTTTAAATGGTTTTAACTTCAAAGCGGGTGCTAAAGTCTTGTAAAGACTAGGATTATCAACAAAATAGTGTAGTTATTAACAAAATCAAGTTTTTTTATTGCTTTTCCTTGGGACTTACAGTAAACACTATATATTTGTTATATTACATTTTTAATTAAAAAATTTATATTATGAACAAAACAGAATTAATCGACGGAATGGCAGCTGATGCTGGTATCTCTAAAGCAGCAGCAAAAAAAGCTCTTGAATCTTTTCTTGGAAATATCCAAGGTAGCCTTAAAGGTGGTGGACGTGTATCTTTAGTTGGATTTGGATCATGGTCCGTGTCCGCAAGAGCTGCTCGTGATGGAAGAAACCCTCAAACTGGAGCTACAATTAAAATTGCAGCCAAAAATGTTGTAAAGTTTAAGGCTGGTGCAGAATTATCTGGATCTGTAAACTAAGTTTTATTTAATTAATTTAATATAAAAATCTCCTAAGGGAGATTTTTTTTTATTCAAATATTAAAAAACAAACAGAATTGTAAGAGTATGGATATAAATCAAGGTAAATTATTAGTTGCTGAACCATCTATTATTGGTGATGAAAATTTTCATCGTTCAGTTATTTTATTAGCAAATCATAAATCTACTACTTCTTTAGGATTCATAATTAACAAACCATTTGATTTCCTATTGAAAGATATTTTACCTGAAATTCATAGTTCAATAGAAATATATTACGGAGGTCCTGTTGAACCAGATAACCTCTATTTCATTCATAGCATTCCCCAATTTATTCCAGGAAGTATTAAAATAAGTGAAGACTTATATTGGGGTGGTGATTTTGAAAAAGTAATTAAACTCTTAAATAAAGGAAATATTAATAAAAAAAATATTCGCTTTTTTTTAGGATACTCTGGTTGGGACGAGAATCAACTTAAGGCAGAAATTGAACTCAATTTCTGGATAGTCAAAGAAAACTTTATTGGAAAAAGACTCATAAATATAAATTCTAAATCATTTTGGAAAAAACAAATTAGATCCCTAGGTGGAGAATATTTGATTTGGAGTAATTCGCCTGAAAATATTAATCACAACTAACCTAATCGATAGTTTGCAATAAATTTTGGAAACAATAATTCTACTTTAGCGGAAGTAAATACTTTCTTTCGGTATTGTTTCACCGAATGAATTCCATTTAATGAACTCACAACAAATAATTCTTCTGATTTCTGAAGTTCAAATGGTGAGATATTTTCTTCAGATAAATCAATTTCATCTATTTTCTTTAACAAATCGATAACTACTTGACGATAAACTGAAGATCGACAGCCACTAGACAAAGGAGGAGTTTTTATTTGATTCCCTTGAACAAGAAAAAGGGAACCGATCATGGTCTCAGTAACTTGTTTATCTTCATTCAAAAGAATTAAATCTTCAAAATCATTTTCGTAAGCATAAACAGACGAAAGCCTTCTTAACCGATTATTCGAAGTTTCAAGCGATCCGAATAATCCTTTAGTTAAGAAATGATCCTTATAAAGCTCTATACTTCTTGAGGCGAATTGAATGGAACTAGAAAAGCTTGATAACTCAGATCTAACTAGAAAGGAAATTGTAGTAATGGGATTTTTTCTAGTTGGAAAAGCCTTTTGGAAAAATGAAATATTAACAATAGATGAATCACTTGTAAGTTTATTTTCATGAATAACCTTTAATATTTGCTCTTCAAAATATTCCATAGTGAAATTCATGGGAATTCCAATTCTCAAAATACGCATCGAGGACATCATCCTAAAATAATGTAATTCCCAAAAAACTAACTTTCCAGCTTCTACTCGAATAATTTCTTGAGTTGAAACACCTGTATGAAATAAGTTTTCAAGCTCATTTTCTGGAAGAGAATTAAAATTTGAATATATACTTCCGTTAAATACAATCATAGATTTTTAAACTGATCCTAGAACCTGTTTTAAACTAGAAACTAGATTGTTCCATAACATTTTGGCTTCATCTAATTCATCTTCATCAGCAAAATCAGAAACATTCAAAGAAACGTCTTTTGTAATTTCATCTACAACTATTTTGAATTCAAAAAAACAATCATCCTGATCTTCTTCGTCATTCATCCAACGAAATCTAACTCTTTCGTTGTTTTTTTTCTGGATTAGCTTTGCATATTCTTCGGTATCACCCCAAATGAAAGTATAGTCTTCACCTCTTGAGTTTACATTATCTGCGAACCATTCTGATAAGCCTGACGGAGTTGATAGATATTGAAAAAGTAACTGTGGAGATGATTGGAAGTCATATTCAATAAAAAAAGCAGTTTTAGTTGTCATTTAAAATTTATTTGGTGACAATATATTGAAAATCTATAAAACTATATGTAATAATTAAGCTGTTTTTTAAAGATAAATATTCTAGCTATTGAATTCAATTTATTTATATTTGCGAAATGATTTTGGCGAGATAGCTCAGTTGGTTAGAGCGTCGGATTCATAACCCGGAGGTCGGGGGATCGTGCCCCCCTCTCGCTACAACAAAAAACACTTATTTACTTAGGTGTTTTTTTTTATAACAATATTACTTTAATTGTGAAAAGGTATGTTATGATTAATTAGCAATAGTTAGTTTACTCATATTAAGCACGTACTCAAAATATTATGAAGTATCTTTAATTACTTGAATAAAATACAGAAATATCACTAGCAAATGAAAGAGAAAATTGATAATGTTGATTTGAAAGAAGTAGCTGGAGCTTTTGCTTCAGGTGTAACAATAATTACTACAAATGATAATGAAGGTAAGTTGATTGGAATGACTGTAAGTTCATTTGTTTCTGTTTCCCTTAACCCCCCATTAGTTTCTTTTTTTATTGATAATAATTCTAAAATTATTGATCAATTAAAAATTAATAAGACTATTGGTATAAGCATTCTTTCTAAAAACCAACAAAATGTTAGTAATCACTTTTCAGGCCATCCAGAACCAGAAAATACAATCCTTTTTGATAATTCGAAAGGTTTTTCTTTAATTAAAGATTCCTTAGCCTGGTATATAACAAAAGTCTTGAAAATAATACCAACTGGAGATCATCATATGATTTTATGTAGTGTTGAAAAATTAGACAGAAACAAAGAAAATTCACCACTACTCTACTTCTCAGGAAAATATATTTAATTTATTCTTTTGCTGCTAAATACCGTTCTGCATCAAGCGCAGCCATACATCCAGTTCCAGCGGCAGTGATGGCTTGTCTGTAAACGTGATCTGCAGCATCCCCAGAAACAAAAATACCGTTCACATTTGTTTGTGAACTCCCAGCAATATTGATAATATAACCTGTTTCATCTAGACTTAAATGATCTGAAAATATTTTTGTATTTGGTTCATGTCCTATTGCTACGAAGAATCCAGTAGCTGGAATGTAGATAATGTCATTTGTTTTGTTACTTCTCGCTCTTACGCCTGTTACTACTTGTCCATCCCCAATAACTTCTTCAGTTTCAGTATTAAAAAGAATTTCAATATTTTTAGAATTCTGAACACGATTGACCATGATTTTAGAAGCTCTAAATTTGTCGCGCCTAACTAACATTGTAACTTTAGTGCATAATTTTGAGAGATAATGTGCTTCTTCACAAGCCGAATCCCCTGCCCCAACAAGTACAACTTCTTGATTTCGATAGAAGAAACCATCACAGACTGCACAAGCAGAAACTCCACCTCCAAGTTTTAAATATTTCTGCTCAGAATCCAACCCTAAATACTTAGCAGAAGCTCCTGTAGAAATGATCACTGTGTCGGCATGAACTTCTTTAGTTTCATTAACCCAAACTTTATGTACATCATCAGAAAAGTCAACCCTGGTGACCCATCCATCTCGAACATCAGTACCAAATCGTTTTGCCTGTTCTTGTAATTCGATCATCATTGCAGGACCTGTAATTCCATTTGGATAACCTGGAAAATTCTCAACTTCATTCGTAGTTGTTAATTGACCACCTGGTTGAGTACCCTGGTATAACACAGGAAACATATTTGCTCGAGCTGCATATATTGCTGCAGTATATCCAGCAGGACCTGATCCAATAATTAAGCATTTTACATGTTCAATAGTTTGTGACATTTGAGATCTTATTTTTAAATTGTTATATACTAAAAGCCATAAAGGTCATTTTTTAATTAGTCAAAGTTAATAATTATCTTCTAAGGATTTACTAAAAAATTGAAGTAGGTTTTATATGAATTTTATAAGTTTTATTGATCTTATCTAATAAAATAAGATGATTAAAAGTTGTTGAAAAAAATATAATAAAACAAGAGCAATATTTCATCATATAGTTATGGTAAGTACTTAAATTTATAGAATATTTTAAATTACTAAATTTATCTATGAAACAGTCTAAATTTCAGACCCTTGGAGAATTTATTATAGAAAATCAAAAAGAATTTGAGTATTCTACTGGAGAATTGTCAAGATTAATAAATGCTATCCGCTTAGCCGCGAAAGTGGTTAATCACAAAGTAAATCAAGCTGGATTAGTCGATATTATTGGTGGTGGTCACGAAATTAATCATTCAGGGGAATCTCAACAAAAATTAGATGTATTTGCAAATGAAGTTTTCATAAAAGCATTGACAAACAGAGAGATTATTTGCGGTCTGGCTTCAGAGGAAGAGGATCATTTTATTAGTATTAATGATGCAGCAAAAAAAAATGATAATAAATATATTGTACTTATTGATCCATTAGATGGATCAAGTAATATTGACGTAAATGTTTCTGTAGGCACTATTTTTTCTGTTTATAGAAGAAAAACACCGACTGGTAATCAAGTTACTATTGAGGATTTTTTACAAGAAGGAACCCATCAAGTGGCTGCAGGTTATATCGTTTATGGTACATCTACAATGTTAGTTTATACAACTGGTCATGGGGTTAACGGCTTTACTTTAAACCCAGCCTTGGGAACTTTTTACTTATCACATCCTAGCATGAAATTTCCATCAAAAGGATCTATATATTCAATTAATGAGGGAAACTACAATTACTTCTCCCTTGGAATAAAAAAATATATTAAATATTGTCAGGAAAATTCAGGTGAGCGCCCTTATACTGCAAGATATATTGGATCCTTAGTGTCAGACTTTCATCGAAATTTAATTAAAGGAGGAATTTATTTATATCCCAAAACGAGTAAAAATAAATTAGGTAAGCTTCGTTTATTATATGAATGTAATCCTATTGCATTATTGACAGAGCAAGCTGGTGGTATAGCAACCGATGGAATTAATAGAATTTTAGAATTAAAGCCTGAAGAATTACACCAAAGAGTTCCGTTTATATGTGGTTGTCCAGAAATGGTAAAAACTGTTATACAGTATGAAAAGGCTTATCAATAAAATTAATCCTTTTTTTAGTAAGCATAACGTTGAGGACCACCACGTCTAATTTCTTCACTTGCGTAACTTTCAAATTGCTTGAAATTATTACGAAATGCATTAGATAATTTAAAAGCTGTTTTATAATATTTTTCATCATCGTTCCATGTAGAACGTGGACTTAAAATTTTAGATGGTACTCCAGGACATTTTCGGGGTTGAGCAACTCCAAAAACAGAATGAATATGGTAATCATTATAAGAATATTCCCCTAGTGAGCCGTCTAACACTGCATTAATCATGGCGCGTGTATACTTTAGCTTCATGCGAGTCCCTACACCATAGGATCCTCCTGTCCAACCTGTGTTGATTAGCCAAACATTTACTTGGGCTTCTTTCATTTTTCTAATTAATATTTCTGCATAAACAGAAGGATGTAAGGGCATAAAAGGAGCTCCAAAACAAGCAGAAAATGATGGGATTGGTTTTATAATCCCAGCCTCTGTACCTGCAACCTTAGCGGTATAGCCAGAAATAAAATGATATGCAGCCTGATTTGCTGTAAGCTTTGAAATCGGAGGAAGGACTCCGAAGGCATCTGCAGTTAAAAAAAAGATATTTTTTGGGTTCGAAGCAACCGAGGGCTCTATTATATTTTCAATATGATCAATGGGATAACTAACCCGAGTGTTTTGAGTTATACTATCATCAGTATAGTCAATGTTGCCCGATTTATCCATAACAATATTTTCTAATAATGCTCCTTTTTTAATGGCACTAAATATTTCAGGCTCATCTTCAATACTCATATTAATAACTTTTGCATAACAACCGCCTTCAAAATTAAAAATTGAATTGTTAATATCCCAACCGTGCTCATCGTCTCCGATTAATTTTCGTTTTAGATCGGTTGATAAAGTAGTTTTACCAGTTCCAGATAAGCCAAAAAATAAAGCGGTTTCTCCTTGATCATCAACATTAGCTGAACAATGCATCGGTAAAGTATTTTTATAAACAGGGAGTATAAAATTTAAGGCAGAAAAAATTCCTTTCTTTATTTCACCCGTATATCCAGTTCCACCAATAAGAACAATTTTTTTAGTGAAATTTAAAATAGCAAAATTATGCTGACGTGTTCCATCTCTATAAGCATCTGCCATAAAACCTGGAGCATTAATGACAGTCCATTCGGGTTCAAAATCATTTAACTGAGATTCTTCTGGTCGGATGAACATATTGTAAGCGAACATATTAGACCAAGCATATTCATTTATAACTCTTAATTTCATTTGATATGCAGGGTTAGCACAAGCAAAACAATCTCGAACATAGATGTCTTTGTTTTCTAAATAGGAAATAACTCGATCATATATATTATCGAAATCTTGTGATTCAAAAGGTATATTTATTGATCCCCACCATACATTATCTTGAGTGATCTCATCGTTTACAATAAAACGATCAAAAGGTGATCTTCCTGTAAATTCTCCCGTTTCAATAGCCAAAGCTCCTGAGGGAGTTTTAATTCCCTGTCCTTGTCTGATTATAATTTCTTGTAAAGATTCTGATGTTAATTGGTAATTAATTTTGCTCCGTTGAATACCCAAATAAGACAACGATGGTTCACTTAAGCTATTATTAACTTCCATAAATTAGATGTTAAGTTTAAGAATTAATTCATACATTAAAGATCAAATGTATATCAATTCTTAAAATAAAATAACTTTTAAAGGAGGTTTTTAAAAGAGTATTTTTTTTATTTAAACTAAAGGAATCATTGATTTGGGAATCCTAGAATTCATCAACCTAAACCAAAGTGGCGGAACTAAAGCAAGTAGGATACTGGTAGGATAACCAAAAGGGAGTTGAGGACTCTCTATCTTATGCTCCAATACTTGATATTTTTTTGATGCTTTAAAATGGTGATCACTGTGGCGAGTTAATTCATATAAAACTATACGTCCAATAATATGATTGGAATTCCATGAGTGTTTTGTTTGAACCCGCTCGTACCTTCCGGATTTAGTTTTTCCCCTTTGCAAACCATAATGCTCAATGTAGTTAATTGTTTCTAGAAACAAAAAAGAAAGAACACCGACTGCAACACCACAATAAATGGCTTCAACTCCGAAAAAATAAAACAAGGTTGAAAGATATAAACCCTGAAAAAGAATATAAAAAAGCATTTCATTTTTTAAAGAGAAAAAAAGAAGATTTTCAGATTTTAAAATATGCATCTGAATTTTCCATGCATTCTTGTATTGCCTTGTAACAGAAGTAAACCAAAAAAAATAAACTGCTTGGTTATATTTTGAGGTAGCTGGGTCTTCGGGAGTTGCAACATTTTTATGATGCCCAAAATTATGTTCTAAATAAAAGTGCATATACAAACAAGGTATTAATAAAACCTTCGACATAGTTTGCTCTATTTTAGTTTTTCTATGTCCCAATTCATGAGCGACATTAATTCCATTAGTTGCGAGTAAGATCCCTAAAGAAAGAATTATTCCAACTGTTTCCAGAGTCGTTAAATTTCCAGAAGAAATCACATAAAATCCATATCCTAAAAGCCCAAAGACTAAAGGCAGATTCCCAAACAACATTACATCAAATAGAATATTTGAAAGTCGACTTGACTTTTCTTCTTCAGAGTACACTCGCGATGGGTTACTTATAAACAATTCTAATACTGGAATTACCAAAAAGGCATAAAAAACAGATCCATAAGAATAGATTCCAAGAAAATAAATAGATAAGAAAGTAGATAAAGGTATGCTATAAGCAAATAAATATTTCAAATCACGCATAGAAAAACTTAATATTAGTAAAATGAAGATAGTTAAATATTTTCGAATAAAGAAAATAAAAAGTATTACCCCTTTCTATTTTTATAAATAACATTCAAAGAAAGACTCACAGTTACTAGATCAATTCCATATAAATTCTAAAAAGTATAAACCTCTTGAAAATAAAAAATACCTTACGAAAGTTTAAAGACAACTTCAACATTTTTAAAAGCGACAATAATATAAGCTTGGCCAAACTGGAAGACCTTGGTCATAAAAAGCTGACTGAAATAACCTAATATCCTTAAGAAAAGAAAAAAAACAATCTAAAATAGTCACAAGTTTAGTCCAAAAAAACAAGGTTCCTGTAACGCCCACTAAAGTTGCTATTACTATAAAATAATATACGCAATTACAGGATCATCTTGGTGAACAATTTTACTAATTAAAATGTAAACTATAGAACTAAAAAAAGCAACTACTATTGCTAAATCTAAACCAAGAGTTCATAAAGCTGAATCGAAATTTTTAATTAAATAATCACAATAAAAGCATTTATCAGAGCAAAAGCTAAGTTGTTAAGTAACATAAAACGTATAACTTCGGATAAATTTATTCAAATATATTTTTGTGAAGTTGAGAAAATTTCAAAGTAAATGATAGGCTTGTTATATTTTATTTTAAGCTTAAAGCCAATTTAAAAACTTAATTTTGTAAAAAAAAACAAAGTTATCGATACATCTTTCTTTTCTGAGGTTTTAACATATCCTTCTTTTTATTTAGCAGTAATTGCTTCTTTTTTATTAGGCATTGCTAAATCAGGAATTAAGGGAATAGCTGTTTTGATTGTGACTTTACTAGCCTTAGTTTATGGAGCAAGAGAGTCTACCGGAATTCTTATGCCCTTGCTCGTATTTGGAGATATATTTGCAATCATTTATTACAATAGATTTACTAGGTGGACTCACATAATAGAAATGATTCCTTGGACTATTGCTGGGGTATTAATCGGAGTTTTTTATGGGTATATTATAGACGAGAATAGTTTTCGAATTGGGATGGCAATAATTATATTATTATCCGTAAGTATAATGTATTATTGGGATCGCAGAAAAAACAAAAGAGTCCCAACGCACTGGAGTTTTGCCGGTCTAATTGGAATAACAGCTGGTTTTACCACAATGATTGGAAATTTAGCTGGGGCATTTACTAACATATACTTCCTGGCGCAAAAACTTCCTAAAAACGAATTCATAGGGACGGCAGCCTGGTTATTTTTTTTAATTAATATTTTTAAATTACCTTTTCACATTTTTATTTGGGAAACGATTAATTTAAAATCATTTAATATCAGCCTAATGCTAATTCCTTCTGTTGCTTTAGGTTTATTTATTGGAATTAAAATTGTTAAAAATATTGATGAAAATTCTTATAGAAAATTAATTCTACTATTCACAGCTTTAGGTGCTCTGTTAATCTTTTTCAAATAGTTAATGCCCTTTTAATTTCATCTACTATTTCAGGGTTTAACAAAGTAGAAACATCACCAAGTTGATCCATTTCATTTGAAGCAATTTTTCTAAGAATCCGTCTCATTATTTTGCCACTTCTTGTTTTTGGTAATCCATTAACGATTAAAATACGATCTGGTTTTGCGATAGGACCAATAGTATTTGAAATTAAATTTTTAATTTCTTGAATCAAAAGTTCAGTATCTTCGGTAGCTTCATATAAAATAACATAAGCCATCAGTGCATTCCCTTTGATATTATGGGGGTACCCAACCACTGCACTTTCTACAACTTTAGGATGCTCATTGATGCTATTTTCAATTGGAGCGGTTCCTAAGTTGTGACCCGAAACAATTACTACATCATCAACCCTACCAGTAATTCTATAATTACCATCCAGGTCACGCAAAGCACCATCTCCTGGAAAATAACGCCCCGAAAAAGCAGAAAAATATACTTCTTTATAACGTTTGTGATCACCCCAAATTGTTCGGGCAATAGATGGCCAAGGAAAGTTTACAGTCAATATACCCTCGGCTTTTTTATCGAACAAAGTATTACCCTTATCATCAATCAAAACAGTTTGAATTCCAGGCAGAGGTAAGGTAGCAAATGTTGATTTTTGAGGAGTAACTCCAGCAAGATTGGAAATTAAAATTCCTCCTGTTTCGGTTTGCCACCAAGTATCTACAATAGGTAATTTGTTTTTGCCAACATAAGTATCAAACCAGTTCCAGGCCTCTTCATTAATCGGTTCTCCAACAGACCCTAAGACTTTTAACGAACTTAAATCGTGCTTAGTAATATGTGTTTTAGGATGTTTAGCCAATGCTCTAATTGCAGTAGGTGCTGTATAGAAATGTGTGACTTTATGTTTTTCACAAACATCCCAAAAACGATCCCATTTAGGATAAGAAGGAATTCCTTCAAAATGAACTGAAGTAGCCCCTACTGCTAAAGAACCATAAACCATGTAGCTATGTCCTGTTATCCATCCAATATCTGCAGTGCACCAAAAAATATCATCATGGTTATATTGAAATACATTCATGAAACTATATGCTGTATATACCATATAACCTCCACAAGTATGAACCATTCCTTTAGGTTTTCCGGTAGACCCTGAAGTATACAAAATAAATAAAATATCTTCAGAATCCATAATTTCCGGAGTGCAGGCAGACGATAAACCATCAATAAAATCATGCCACCATAAATCCAAAGTTTCATTCCAACTTATAGGTTCAAATGTATGTTGCAACACAACGCACTTCTTAATCATCTTACAAGACTTTAAAGCTTCATCTGCAATATTTTTAAGATGGATTGTTTTGTCGCCTCTAAAGCCTCCATCTGCTGTGATCAAAAAAGTTGACTCGGAGTCTTGAATTCGAGCCGCAAGTGCAGAGGAAGAAAAACCCGCAAAAACTACAGAATGGATGGCTCCAATTCTTGCACAAGCAAGAACTGCAATGGTTAGTTCAGGAACCATTGGCAAGTATATACATACCCGATCTCCTTTACATACACCTAGAATTTTGAGTCCATTAGCAAATTTACAAACTGATTCAAGCAATTCTTTATAGGTTAATTTTATTGCTTTATCCTGAGGCTTATTTGGTTCCCAAATAAGAGCTACTTTATCTGGATTATTTTTTACATGTCGATCCAAACAGTTTATGGTTATATTTAGTTTTCCATCTAAAAACCATTCTGTTTTGGGTTCACCTTCCCAATCATATTCTAGCACTTTTTTGAAAGGGGTATTCCATTCAAATGTATTTGCTATATCTTTCCAAAAGGATTCTGGATTTTTAACTGCAGCTTCTTGAGCTTTTTTATATTCATCTATTGAATTAATTTGGAAATCCTTTAGTTTCATTTAATTTTAATTTAGGGTCTAATATAAATAATCCAACGAGATAGTTTTTAAAATAAATTCTAAAACATGAACAAACTTCATAAATTTACATGATATTTAACGATATGATTTTTAGTAAAGGAAATAAACTAAATAGCATCATACCCATTCTGTGTCCCCAGTGTCACAAAGGAAAATTTCTAGAAAAACAACCCTATAATTTTTCTGAATTTACAAAGGTAAGGACTCACTGTACCAATTGTGGCTTAAAGTATAGTCTAGAACCTAGTTTTTATTTTGGATCTATGTTTGTTTCATATGCTCTTGGGGTAGCACTTATGATAGGAATTATAGCTGTTTCATATTGGACAACGAAAACTTTTTCGTTCCAAAAAACCTTCATTGCAATTTGTATTATCTTGATCCTTCTGGGGCCTTATATTAATGCATTGTCCAAAATAATCTGGGCAAATATTTTTTTCTCTTACAAGGAAGATTCTATTAAAGATAGCTGATTTTAGTATTTACATTTTCTAACAACTGCTTCAAGTTTATCATGGTCTAATTCGTATTTAATCTGTTTTAAGAATGAAAGATTTTTATCCCCTTTGTTTATTAATGGAATTTCTTTCTTTGCAGATAAATGAATCCAATTAAACTGTTCGTTTTTAAAAGCTTGACAATTAAAACCATTGATTCCACCACCAGGAAGAATATCAATAATATTTCCTGCAATAGAATTCATTTGTTTTAATAAATCAAAACCATCTCGCGCATTTTCGTATTGACCTCCACTAAGTATAGCTGAATAACCAATATCCATTAATGTTTCTAAAGCAACCAAAGGATTGTTAACTAAATCAAAAGCACGATGAAACGTCAAAGGGGTTTTTCCTGCCAAAGCATGTATTTCTTTTAATTGAGGAATTGCCAGATCACCATTTTTATTAGTTATTCCAACTACGACACCATCAATATTTAGTTTTTTTAAATGAACGATGTCGTTCATAATGACTCCGAATTCTTTTGATGAGTAATTAAAATCACCACTTCGAGGGCGAACTAAAACATGGATAGGAATTTCAATTTCATCCAACAACTGTTTAACTAAGCCCACTGATGGAGTAATTCCTCCAATACCCAACTCTGCGCATAACTCTATTCGATCAGCACCAAGTTGTTCTGTTTTTTTTGCATCTTCAAGATTAGTTACACAAACTTCGATTTTCATGATTTGACTTCAAAAAATTTATTAAATGCTATATTATAAAAAATGAATAACTCTTAGACTAATAAATAAATTAATCTGTTAAATTTTAATACATTGAATAAAAATAATTAATGAAAAGAAGATCATTTATAGGAAAAACATTAGCTGGAAGTGTTGCTGCTTTCTTTGTTCCTAAAGTAATTTCTGCGCAAGGCAAACCATTGTTAAATAAAAAAATTAACACCACCAAAGGTCCAGTATCAATATGTACTTGGCAGTTTACTAAAGCAAATGCAGCTGCAGCTGCAGCTCTTGAATCTGGATCAGATGCAATATCAGCTGCAATTAAAGCCGCTGAAATTGAAGAACTTAATTCAAAAAATACAACTGTAGGATATGGAGGTGCACCAGATCGCGAAGGAAATGTAACACTTGATGCTTCGGTGATGGATCATCTTGGAAATTGTGGATCAGTAGTGGCTGTAGAAAATATAATACATGTAGCTGCATTAGCTCGAGATGTAATGGAAAAAACCCCACATGTTATGCTTGCAGGTAAAGGGGCAGAATCATTTGCAAAATCTCTTGGTTATGAACATGCAAATTTACTAACAGAACAATCTAAAAAAAATTGGGAAAAATGGTTGAAAAATTCCAAATACAAACCCATTATCAATATAGAGAACCACGATACAATTGGAGTTCTTTGTTTAGACAAAAAAGGTAATATAGGAGGTGCTTGTAGCACTAGTGGATTGGGTTACAAAATGAAAGGTCGAGTAGGAGATTCTCCTATAATTGGTTCTGGACTTTTTATCGACAATACAATTGGTGGAGCAGTTGCAACAGGAATGGGGGAAGAAGTTGTAAAGACTGTTGGTAGTTTTCTAATCGTAGAATTGATGCGTCAAGGACATACGCCTCAAGAAGCTTGTGATGAAGCCATAAATCGGATCATAGAAAAACAAGCAGTCGAAATTAACTTTCAGGTTGCATACATAGCAATAAACAAAAAGGGCAATGTTGGATCTAGTAGTATTCACAAAGGTTTCACATACATGCACTACCAAAACGGAATAAACCAAAACTTTGAAGTAAATAAATACATGAATTCTTAATTGTATATTAATCTTATGGAAATAATTGAATCTTCTAGAAACTATTGTGTTGCATCATGCGAAAATAATTAAACCTTATAAGCTAGTATTTAAAGTGCTTCAATTAAATTAATTTTAAATCTATAAAACAAAAAAAGAAAGATTTATTAAATTTCGTTTTCTTTAACTAAATTTTAATTTCAAATAAAATTACTATGATGACACCATTTATTGCTGAATTTATTGGAACCGCTATTCTACTTCTGTTAGGGGTAGGAGTAGTAGCAAATGTTAACTTAAAAAAAACCTTAGCTGAAGGACAAACGCCTACGATATTAATCACTACCGCTTGGGGTTTTGCTGTATTTTCTGGAGCCTATGTTACTGGAAAATTTAGTGGTGCTCATCTAAATCCAGCCGTTACACTTGGTTTGGCTTTAATAGGAAAGTTCTCTTGGTCTCTGGTTCCAACCTATGCACTAGGACAATTACTAGGTGCCATGTTCGGTAGTTGGTTGTCTTATATTCTTTATATTGATCATTACAGAGCTTCATCAGATGAAGATGCTATTCGAGGTACATTTTGTACAGGACCTGCAATTCGTAACTACAAAAACAATTTGTTTAGCGAATTTTTAGGAACTTTTATACTTGTGTTTGGAATCTTTTTTATTGTATCACCCAATATTAAAATTGAAGGGATGGAAACTATAAATTTTGGAATTGGCTCCCTAGATGCTCTTCCTGTTGGAATTCTGGTCTGGGTAATTGGGATGAGCTTAGGTGGAACTACTGGATATGCAATTAATCCGGCTCGTGATTTAGGTCCAAGATTAGTGTATAGTATGCTCCCTAGAAAAAATAAAAACTCAGATTGGTCTTATGCTTGGGTACCAATTTTAGGACCTCTAGCTGGAGGGACTGCTGCGGGTTTAATCTACAAGTTCCTTATGGTTTAAGGTTCTCTTTATTTAGCTACGTTTACGGCTCTTGTTTCTCGAATTACAGTAACTTTAACTTGACCTGGATAGGTCATCTCAGTTTGAATTTTTTGAGAAATTTGAAAAGATAATTCAGCAGCATTATTGTCACTAACTTTTTCACTCTCAACAATTACGCGTAATTCCCTTCCTGCTTGAATTGCGTATGCTTTACTTACTCCTGTGAAGTCTAAAGCTATTGTTTCTAAATCCTTGAGTCTTTGAATATAACTATCCAAGACCTGTCTACGAGCTCCTGGACGAGCTCCGGAAATTGAGTCACATACTTGAACTATAGGAGATAATAAAGAAGTCATTTCTACCTCGTCATGGTGAGCACCAATTGCATTACATACATCCAACTTCTCTCCATACTTTTCTGCCCATTGCATTCCCAAAATTGCGTGAGGTAATTCAGATTCTTCTTCAGGTACTTTCCCAATATCATGAAGTAGACCTGCTCGTTTAGCTAGTTTTGGATTTAAACCTAATTCTGAAGCCATTACACCACACAGTTTAGCAACTTCGCGTGAATGTTGAAGTAAGTTTTGACCATAAGAAGAACGATATTTCATTCGACCAATAATCTTAATCAAAGCTGGATTTAATCCATGAATTCCTAAGTCAACAACAGTTCGTTTTCCAACTTCTGCTATTTCGTTTTCAATTTGCTTAGAAGTTTTATTTACAACCTCTTCTATTCGTGCTGGGTGAATTCTACCATCTGTAACTAAACGGTGTAAGGATAGCCTCGCAATCTCCCTGCGAACAGGGTCAAAACAAGAGAGTATAATTGCCTCAGGAGTGTCATCAACTATAATTTCAACTCCAGTGGCAGCTTCGATTGCTCTGATATTTCTACCCTCTCTACCAATAATTCGACCTTTTACATCGTCAGATTCTAAATTAAAAACCGAAACGCAGTTTTCAACAGCTTCCTCGGTACCAATTCGCTGAATGGTTCCGATGATGATTTTTTTAGCCTCTTGTTCTGCTGATAGTTTTGCCTCTTCAATTGAATTTTGAATAAAAGACATTGCATCTGTCTTTGCTTTATCTTCTAAAGTAGTTATCAATTCTTTTTTTGCATCCTCAGCGGTTAAACCAGAAATCTCCTCCAACTTTAATTGATATGTTTTTTCAGATTCATTCAGAGTTTGGCTTTTACGATCTAATTTTTGAATGCGTTGATCAAGATTCTCTGTCTTTTGAGCAACGCTATTATTTAGATCTTTGTTACGCTGTAATTCTTTATTTAGTGATTTCTCTTTTTCACGTGTTTGGGTTTCAATTTCAACCAGCTTTTTTTCTCGCTGTATAATTACTTTTTCGTGATCGGATTTGAGTTCAATAAAACGTTCTTTAGCTTGAAGCATTTTCTCCTTCTTAATCCGGTCAGACTCTTGATGAGATTTTTTAATGATTCGACGCGCTTGTTGTTCACTTTTTTTTATGATTGAAAGTGAATTTCTCTTCTGAGCAATTTGCATAATTATCAGACCAAAAAAAAGACCTCCAACGCCTGATAATATTATATATATAGTTGTTGTCATAATTAATGTTTATTTATAAAAAAAGCCTGAACTAGCTTAGAGGTCTGTATAAACTCCGTAAAAAAAGTTTGCGGCTAACCAACTGATCAAGGATCTGTTCTAGGACAGCTTGCTTTTACAATTTGGACTCACCTCTTATAAAATAAGATCGTTGAGTTTATCAAAAATTTAAACTAATACAGGCAGTGTTGTATTATTTATTTTAAAGAACGTTTCAAAATGTAGCCATATGGTTTTCAATCATCTCTATGAGATGGCTGATTTTTTTATCCTCTATAATTAAACCTTCATTTTCAGTAGTACTTATTTGTTCCAATTGAGTTGCATACTGTAAAGCACACATCGCTAATACATCTTGTTTATCGCGAACGGCATAACTTTTCTCCAACTGTTTGATCATTGCTTCTATTTTTTTTGCAGATTTTCTGAGAAATTCCTCTTGATCGGTTGATACTGAAAGAGGATATACTCGATCTGCAATAGTTAACTTTATTTTTAGCAATTCACTCATAAAAATTACTCTGTAGTTTGGAGCTGAATCATACATCCTTCTACTCGCTGAATCAGAACTTCAATTTTCTTTTTGGTATTTGTATTACTTTCGTTACTGCCGAGTAATGAATTTGCCATTTCTAAGGAAGCTTTCGCTTTCTTAAGAGTTTTATTCTCTTCAGAAACTTCATTTTGCAATTTTTTAGTTACCTCCAGTTGTTCTGTTAGCGCATGCAAAGTATAGTGGTTTTCTTCTAACTTATTCAAAAGCAAAACTATATTTCGTTCAAGAAGTTCACCGTTTTTGTTTTTATTGTTCATAATGACACACAACTCCTACCAATACAAATTTAAGAATTTAAAATCTATTCTTTACTTATTAAGTGAGTCATTTATAAATTTTAACAAAACCTTTAGGAATAGAAAAGTAACTATTTACATAAAATTCTTAACGCATCTGAGGCTAAATTATAAGGAATAAAAAGATGATCATGATGAAACGCTGCAATCATATTACAGGGTATTTTATGCTTAACTAAAATTGACGAAATATGGTTAGTTATGCCTACATCATTTAACGCTGTTGTTGTTTCAACCGATATTAATGCCCAAGTTTCTTTAAAATAAATTTTTTTGGATAGAGCTATTTTTTCCGATACAACATAAGTATTCCCTTCTATTTCCCTAAAAAAAAGAAGTATATCAGATTCTTTAAAAAGAGATTTTTGCACTGAACAAAAAACAAACGCTTCGGAATTTAGTTTGTAATTAAGTTTCATTAAACAAATTTAACTTAAATATATAAATAATTAAAATTCATCATATTTTATAATGCGATTATGAATTAAAAAATAGAATGTTTTATCTTTACTAAAATGATTGACGTTATCAGAAAATATGTTGGAGCTTTTTCCCTCTTATTTTGTTATGTTGTTAGTGCTCAAAAAGCTCTTCCACCCATGGATATTCCATTGATACTTTCTGGAAATTTTGCTGAATTAAGAGGGAGTCATTTCCATGCAGGTTTAGATTTAAAAACAAAAGGAAGACAAGGTTTTGCTGTAAAAAGTATTTTGGCAGGAAGTATTCGTCGTATTCGGGTAAGTGTTTCTGGATATGGCAAAGCACTATATATAGATCATGATGATGGAACTACCTCTGTTTATGCTCACTTACAAAAGTTTTCTCCTAGAGTTGAAAAAATTATTAAAGAAAAACAATATCAGAAAGAGCGCTTTTTAATTCAAAGTTATTTTAAACTAAATGAGTTAAATGTAAAGCAAGGTGAAATTATTGGTTATTCTGGGAATACTGGAGGCTCTTTAGGACCTCATCTCCATTTCGAATTGCGGAATACAAAAGCACAAACACCACTAAATCCATTAAGATTAGATTTCAATATTAAAGATACCCAACGCCCCATAATTCAAGATCTATACTGGTATAATCTAAATGGTTTGAAACAAAAAGAGAAAATCAATTTAGTCCAAAAAAACGACAGTACTTTCATAACTGCCAACCTCTCGTTGTCTGGGAAAATAGGCTTAGGGATTCGAATGTTTGATCGTCAAGATTTCAGTTATAATAAAAATGGTGTTTATAAAGTTACTTTAAGACTCAATGGAAAAAAAATGATTCAATACACTATGGATCATATTAGCTTCGATGATGGAAATTACATCAGCACATTAATAGACTATGCAACTTATGTTAATAAAGGTATTCGGATTCAAAAACTATTCCGAGACCTCCCATATGGGTTTAGCTTTTTACCGATAGAAGCTGCAAACGGTATTCTAGATCTTGAAGTAGGTCGTTCCTATGAATTAAAAATTATACTAGAAGATTATCATGGTAATAAAACATTTGTTGAAAGCTATATTGAAGGAAGAGAACAAATCGTTAATAAAAATTCAAAACCAAAAAAAAAATAATGACAATATAGTAATCCCTAAATTAGATTATCTATTTGAATTTGAAGGTAAAGAACTCTATTTACCTAAGAATACTTTTTTTGAAGCTATAGATTTTAAAGTTAGAGCTATTAAAGATAGTATAATTATAGACTCCTATGAATACGCTCTTCAAAATCCTTTTACTATTGAATTTGATATACCAAAAATAGATTCGCTTCGAATAAATCCATGGGGTATTGCTCGACTTGATAAAAAAGGAAAGCCAAAATATGTTTACAGCAAGCTTGTAGAAGGAAAATTAATTACAAAAGGAGGAACTTCTGGAACATATGTTCTTATCCAAGATACCCTTGCCCCTGTAATCACACCACTCAATTTTAAATCAAAACAATGGTTAAGTAATTATTCTCTTCTAAAACTTAAAGTGGAAGATGATTTTTCAGGTGTTAAAAAATACAAAGGAACTATAAACGGAAAATGGATTTTATTGGAACACGAACCTAAAAACAAAACTCTAATTTACAACTTTGATGATCTTGAATTTAAAAGGGCACAATTAGATTTTAAACTAGAGGTGGAAGATCAGCAGGGTAATCAAAGTTTTTACGAAACAACACTTTTTAGGAAACCTAAAAAATAAACTTACTCGCCCTCACCAAAATAAGAAAGTGTTTGAACTAAATAATCTATTTCATCCGTTGTATTGAATACTGAAAAAGAAAAACGAATAGAAGGTCTGTTTTTAAATTCATTTGGCACTACTTCTTCTAAAACATGTGATCCTTTTGCACTTCCTGATTGACAAGCACTCCCTTTTGAACAAGCTATCCCTTTGAGGTCCAAATGGAAATTTAAAAGTGAAGCTTTATCTTCAGAAACTGGTAATGCAACATTTATAAGGGTATAGGTACTGCGATCTAAGTTAGAGCAACATCCGTTAAAATGAATATCTGGAAATGCTGCTTTTAATTTATTAACAGCGTATTGCTTGATCCTCTTGAGGTAGTCTTGTTCTTCATCTAAATTCAAGTAGGCGATTTCAAGAGCTTTTGCCATTCCTACAATATTATGGACAGATTCTGTACCTGCCCTGAGTCCTCGTTCTTGAGATCCTCCTAATATAAAAGCATTAAGACCAGAGTTTTTTCTTACAAAAGAAAAACCTATTCCTTTTGGTCCATGAAACTTATGTGCGGCTGCAGACAAAAAGTCAATTTTGATCTTTTCAAGATCAATTTCATAATGTCCAACTCCCTGAACGGCATCGCAATGAAATAATGCATTATGCATTTTACATAAATCAGACACCCGTTCTAAATCTAGAATACTCCCAATTTCATTATTAATATGCATGAGACTAACCAATTTTTTAGAGTCATCTTTTGATAATAACTTTTCTAAATCCTCATAATTTATGATTCCTTCTGAATCAGTTTTAACATAAAGAACATTAGCTAGTTTATTTTCTGCTAAAAACTCTACGGCATGTAAAATAGCATGGTGTTCTATTCTTGAAGTAATTACAGTTTTTATTTCCAAATCCTGAACAGAACAACGAACTAGCATATTATCTGATTCCGTTCCTCCAGAAGTAAAAATAATTTCCTGAGAACTAACATTAAAATGTTTTGCAATACCTTTTCTAGCTGTTTCTATTTGGGTCTTAGCAGAACGTCCAAAAGCATGTGTTGACGAAGGATTTCCAAAAGTTTCTTTCAATACTTCGTACATAACTTCTATTACCTCCTTACGAATGGGCGTAGTAGCCGCATTGTCAAAATATACATTTCTAATCATCACTTATCAATCTATTAACATTAAAAACCATCTGGTTCAAATTCTTTTAAGGTTGATGTAATAATATGAAGACAATCCATTAATTGTTCTTCAGTTATTACAAGAGGTGGAGCAAACCTGATAATATTTCCATGTGTAGGCTTTGCAAGTAATCCTTTATCTCTTAAGCGTAAACATATATTCCAAGCAGTCTTACTATCTTCAGTATCATTGATTAAAATTGCGTTAAGTAATCCTCTTCCTCGGATCAAATTCACAATCTTACTGTCGTTAATATAAATATTCATTTGGGATCTAAAAAGATCACCCAACTTACGTGCATTTTGAGTTAATTTTTCATCTTTAATTACCCTTAAAGCAGTTTGAGCAACTTCTGAACCCAATGGATTTCCTCCAAAAGTACTTCCGTGCTGTCCTGGCTGAATCACATCCATAATGGCTCGGTCAGCTAGTACGGCAGAAACTGGGTAAACTCCTCCACTTAAAGCCTTTCCTAAAATTAGTAAATCAGGACGGACGTAGGTTGCTTCTTGAAACTCACAATGAGCCTCACACGTGCAATTACCGCAAACAGCTAAAAGAGCTCCTGTTCGTCCAATACCTGTTTGAATTTCATCGGCAATAAGTAATACGTTGTATTTTGAGCATAAAGCCTTTGATTTAAAAATAAAATCATCATCTGGGGTATAAACTCCAGCTTCACCTTGAATTGGTTCTACCAAAAAACCAGCAATATTTGGATTTTGTTGGAGTACCTTTTCTAAAGCACTTGTATCATTGTACGGAATATGAATGAATCCATCGGTGTGAGGTCCAAAATGTTCTTTAGATCCAGCATCAGAAGAAAAAGAAATGATAGTTGTTGTTCTTCCGTGGAAATTATTGTCACAAACTACAATTTGAGCCTGACCTTCAGGAATTCCTTTAATTGTGTGACCCCACTTACGAGTAATTTTTATTGCAGTTTCTACACCTTCAGCCCCAGTATTCATTGGAAGTAAACTTTCAAATCCAAAGTATTCAGTAGTGTATTTTAGATATTCTCCAAGACGATTATTATGAAATGCTCTTGAAGTTAATGTTAGGGTTGAAGCTTGCTCTTTAATTGTCTTAATAATTTCTGGGTGACAATGCCCTTGATTGACTGCCGAATAAGCTGACAAAAAATCATAATAATTTTTCCCCTCAACGTCCCAAAGATAAACTCCTTCGCCCTTAGATAATACTACTGGTAAAGGATGATAATCATGTGCTCCGAATTGTTTTTCTAGATCGAGATAGTACTGTGAGTTTTTTTTTATTAAAGATTCCATATTAAAGTAATTAGAGGTTTTTAATATAAAATTCCTTCTTGTATTTTGGGAGAGAAATCATCCATAACAAACATACAATTAATCTTATAAAAATAAATTAAATCTTGTTGAATAATTCTATTGGCTAATCGATTTATAAAACCTTATTTTTGCCTCATGGGAAGACATGGTAAAAATCAATTGTTTCAATCAATAAAAGTTATTGATACAGCTTCTAAAGGCAGAACAGTTGCTAAAACTGATGATGGGGAAATTATTTTTTTAAGTAGTGGAGTACCTGGAGATGTTGTAGACATCAATATCTATAAAAAAAGAAAAGGGTTTTACGAGGGCAATATTATTAAGTTCCATACCCTTTCGGAACACCGAACAAAACCTGTTTGCGAACATTTTGGAATTTGTGGGGGTTGTAAATGGCAGCATATGAAATATGATGCTCAATTAATCTATAAACAAAAAGAAGTTTTAGAAAACCTAAAACGTATTGGCAAGATTGAACTACCGGATTTAAAACCTATACTTGCTTTAGAAAATCCTTACTGGTATAGAAATAAAATGGAGTTTTCTTTTTCTAATCAACGCTGGTTAACTAAAGAAGAAGTTGACTCTGGAATTGAAATAAACCGAAATGCTTTGGGTTTTCATAAACCTGGAATGTGGGATAAAATAGTTGATGTTAATACCTGTCACCTTCAAGCAGATCCTTCAAATGATATTAGAAATTTTGTTCGATCTTATGCCTGTGAAAATGACTTAACTTTTTTTGACCCTAAAAATCAATCTGGGTTTTTACGGAGTTTAATGATAAGAACCACTTCTACTAAAGAGGTTATGATTGTTCTTCAAATATTTCAGAAAAAAGATACTATCTTATTTCCTCTATTAGATGCAGTTTCAAAAGAGTTTTCATCTATTACTTCACTCCAATATGTAATTAATGGGAAGGCAAATGACATAATTTATGATCAAGAAATAATTTGCTACGAAGGAGATGATTTTATCACAGAAGTGATGGAAAATCTGCAATTCAAAATCACAGCAAAATCATTTTACCAAACAAACTCACTTCAAGCATATGAACTTTATAAGGTAGTTCGTGATCTTGCCGATTTACACGGAAATGAATTAGTTTACGATCTCTATACTGGAACAGGAACAATTGCTCAATTTATTTCTCAAAATACTTTAAAAGTTATTGGAGTAGATGTTATTTCTGACTCCATTGATGCAGCTAAAGCAAATGCTATTCATAATAAGATTGACAATGTATTTTTCGAAACCGGAGACATGAAAGACATTTTTACTGAAGCTTTTATTGGTCGCCATGGAAAAGCTTCTGTTGTAATTACAGATCCACCTCGAGATGGAATGCATAAAGACGTAGTTCAGCAATTACTTAATTTAAGTCCAGAACGGATTATATATGTAAGTTGTAATAGTGCAACCCAAGCCAGAGACTTATTTTTAATGAAAGAACACTATCGAGTAATTGCTTCACAAGCAGTAGACATGTTTCCTCAAACTCATCATGTAGAAAATGTTGTACTTTTGAAAAACATATGACAAAAAACTCAACAATTTATTTACTTCTAATTTTTCTCAACTCTTTAATTTTTGGTTGTGAAAAAGATGACATTTGTCTTGTAGAAACACCAAGCTCGCCAAGACTTATAGTTCGTCTTTTTGATAAAGATGATCGCACTTCATTCAAATCTGCGGAAAATATAACTATATATGGACTTGGACAAAAAAAAGCGCTTATTACATTAAATACCGACTCATTAACTATTCCATTAAAAACACAGGAGACATTTACACAATATGCTTTTATACTTCCTTCTAGTACAAATAGCTTAACAGTTGCAGACACACTTCAATTTAATTATAGTCGTTACGATAAATATCTTAATCGTTCCTGTGGTTATCGAGCAAATTTTATCCTAGACCAAAACGCTATATCCTATCCAAATAATACACCTGTATGGCTTGAATCTTTCGAAATATTAATCGATACTGTATCCAATGAACAACAAACACATCTGGCTATTTATCATTAGCTGCTTGTTTTTGAGTTGGTTTACGATAGCTCAAGATAAAGAAGAAGTACAAACCGAAAAAAACAAAGAACCAATAATCTTTGCACTAAGAGCTGGTATTGATCTATACAAACCCATTCGTTCTCAGTTCGATAATAATTTCCAAGGTTTTGAAATTGTTGGTGATTTAAAAATTAAAAAAAATATTTATATCGCTGCTGAAATTGGAAGTGAAAAAAAAATTACTGATGTCCAGGAATTAAACTTCACATCGGCTGGTAGCTACATAAAGATTGGATTTGATTACAATATGTATAAAAATTGGACCGGAATGAAAAATGATATTTATGTTGGCATGCGATACGGAAGAAGTATACATACTCAAACACTCAACAACTATTTGGTCTATATTACTCATCACTATTGGGATACTCCTAGGACTTTGACAGGGTTTGCAAATGGTGAAAGAGAAAATCTAAGTGCAGGTTGGATTGAGTTTGTTTTTGGAACTAAAATAGAACTAACATCTAAAATCTATTTAGGAATTAGTCTAAGAATGAATAGGATGATAACAAATCCTCAGCCCAATAATTTTGGAAACCTATATGTACCAGGCTATAATAAGGTAACAGATGAAAATAATTTTGGAGCAAGTTTCAATTACACTCTAACCTATTCACTTCCTTTTCGTTTCAGAAAATCTAGAGTTCCCAAGGCTCTTTAACTAAGGGAATCTTAATAATAACTTTCCTTTTTTCAACTAAAAATTTTGGTGAAAAAATACTAGCTAGTAAAGCTGAAAAAGCAATAAATGGGATGTAGGAAACTTGAATTAAAGAGCCTATGATAGTTTTTACTAAAAAAAATAAAAATCCAAAACAAAATAGATTAAAAAGTAATATTTTTATATTTAAATTCATGATTGCTCCTGGTTCAGTTTGTGAATTTTTTTAGTCCCTTTATATATTGAATATAAAGATAGCCTAGTTTCTAACTTCCCATTGAAAAGCTTGATTTTTCGAGAGGGCCTTAATCCTACATGCTTTAATGCTTTCATATTGGCACTAATCATCCAGGCTTGTGTGTCTTGGTATTTCTGTTTTAGGGTGTCTCCTATTTCAGAATAAAAAAGATTCATATCCCCATCTAATCTTTCACCATAAGGTGGATTGGTCAATAGGTGTAATGGTCGGTCATTCTCTTTATCAACATAAAGAAAGTTATTCTTTTCAATCGTTATAAACTCTTCTAAATTTGCATTTTTAATATTTTCACGAGCCTTCTCAACTGCAGAAGGTGCTTTGTCAAAACCTGAAATTTTTACAGAAAGACTTTTAATTTTACTTATCTGGGCTCCTTCTATTCTATAAAATAATTCTTCATCCCAATCATTCCATTTTTCAAAAGCGAATTCTTTTCGATTAATGTTAGCAGGAATATTACATGTCAACATAGCAGCTTCAATTAATATAGTTCCACTACCACACATTGGGTCTAAGAAATCAACGGTTTGATCCCAACCAGATAAAAGTATTATTCCTGCAGCTAAAACTTCATTTAAAGGAGCGATGTTAGTAGCAGTACGATATCCTCTATGATGAAGTGAACTTCCGGAACTATCAAGAGAAATAGTACAATGATCTAAATCAATATGAATATTAATTCGAATATCTGGGTGATCTAAATTGACATCAGGTCGTTTGCCTGTATTCTCATGGAAACGATCAACAATTGCATCTTTTACCTTTTGTGAAACGTATAGAGAGTGAGTGAAAATATCACCAAAAACAACACTATCAATTGCTATAGAATTTTCATGACCAAGATAATTTTCCCATTGAAAGTCATAAACCATATTATATAGTTGATGCTCATTGGAGACTTTTGCTGTGTGAATTGGTTTTAATATTTTCAATGCTGTACGTAAAGATAAATTTGCTTTATACATAAAACCTTTATCTCCAACAAAGTGAACAATACGATTACCTATTTCAATTTGTTGAGCTCCTAATTTTTTTAGTTCCTCTGCCAATAGCTCTTCCATTCCATAGAAAGTTTTGGCTAGCATTTTAAAATTATTTTCCATAACCCTTTTAATCATAATCAAAAATAACTTAATTTTGCACAATAAAAAGAAAAATTTTATCCCTTCAAAAACACCTGATGCAAATCACTTTACTTTTACCATTTTTTGCAGTTTATTTAGGTGCATCAGTGGCATTATATCTTCATGCCAAAAAGATTTTTGATATAAAACTTGTTTTAGCATTTAGTGGATCTTTTCTTCTATCAATATTAGTAATACATTCATTACCTGATCTTTTTAAAGATTCCTCAAAAAATCCTGGGCTTTGGATTATGGTTGGTATTGTTTTTCAGATTTTATTAGAATTATTCTCTGGAGGAGTTGAGCATGGACATACTCACATCAACAAAAATAATAAGATTTCTTGGTTACTTATTTTAAGTCTATGTATTCATGCCTTTGCGGAAGGTATGCCCCTATCAAATCAACCAGAATTATTAATAGGTATAATTGTCCATAAATTTTCCATTGGAATGGTTATCAGTATATTGCTTTGGGAAATAAAAACTAATTTATTAAAAAAATTAATTGCTTTATTCATTTTTGCTACTATGACAACACTCGGGAGCTTAGTTGAGGAAAGTCTCTTAAAATATGAAAATATAACAATAATTATAAATGCATTTGTAATTGGAATGTTATTTCACATATCAACTACTATTCTTTTTGAAAGTTATGCTGGGCATGTCTTTAATTTTAGAAAATTCATTGCAATATTATCCGGTGTAATTATTGCCACTTTACTATAAACTTATTTGTGGTTAATATTTTACCAAGCAAACTATTTATAAAATAATATCTAATTTTCATTCAACTATTTTAACAAAACACTTCATAAAATCAATAATATCTCACGAATCATAAAGACATGCAAAAATGCTCCACCTAATACCCATATGTGCCATATTGCATGTGATTCTTTATAACCTTTCCATCTATAAAAGAAAACACCAATGGTGTAACTTAATCCTCCTAAAATTAAAAACAAAAAAGCATCAGGTGGAAATAAATTCCAAATAGTTTGAGCATCTAAAATAACAAACCAGCCCATAGCTAAATACATAATTAAAGAAAAAACTTCAAAACGTCCAGTATAAAATATTTTAAAAAAAAAACCAATAGCTCCTATGAACCAAACACCACTAAGTATCCAAACTCCTGACGTTTCATATAGCACCGTCAGTGTTACTGGAGTATAAGTTCCAGCTATCAAAAAAAAAATAGCAATATGATCAATTTTCCGCCAGGTAGATTTAATCTTACCAGAAACAGCATGGTATATTGTAGAAGATGAAAACAAAAAAATTATTGACAAACAGTATATAAGTACTCCAACAAAAACTCTAGGTTCGTTAAATGAAAACTGCGAAAAAAAGTAGATAAACACTAATATACCTAAAACGACTCCTAATGCATGTGTGAAAACATTTAATCGTTCTTCAGGTGCAATAAAATTTAACATAAAATCTATAATTAGTAATTATAGATAAATTTAAGAAGTTATCTTATAAAATGGAGATTGTTTTATATGTAAATATCAATATTATTTGTTAAAGGTCAACTGTTCTAATACTACTTGATTTTTATCTATTAAAAAAAACTTCTTGAAGTTTTGAAGTACAGGTTTTAGAATAGGAAATCATAAATATTTTTTTTGATTATTTATGAAAAGAAATAATCTACTTATTATATTTCCAAAGATAATAGAGATCATCAAGATTATGAGCCAGTGCATTTGGTTGTTCATCTAAATATTTGTCGGCAAAAGCACGTTGAAGAATATCTTCTATTAAATAATCTTCAAAGGAATATTCTGGATCGTATTTGTCTTTCAACGAAAGTTTAAATAAAGAGGCCGTTGTCTGGTACCAAAATGCTTTCCAACCCGTACGAAGTTCTTTAACCAAATCAAAGGTAGTGACTCCTGTTTGACGATGAATTAAACGGATTAGTATTTTTCCTTCAGAACGTGAAAACTTTTTTAACTCTTCTTCAAACTCTTCATAAATGAATTTCTCCATTCGTTTTGAATATTTTCTTCTACTCCTTTGTTTTTCTAAATTAGAAAGGCGTTTATTTAGAATAATTAAACGGTCTGCTGCTAATTTAGCATAAGGGTATACTTTAAGCGTTTTTCTTCTTAAAATCAGATAACGTTTAAGCTCTAATGTAGATTTAAAGCGAAGCGGCTGAAATATAACTACCTCTTTTAATGGTATTCCATAAGTTGGAACACTGTCACCAGCTATAAGCATAAGTTCTTCTTTGGGCAAAATTTTTTCTTGCGCCCTAAGTGTAGGATAAATTGTTAGAAACAAAAAAAGTAGGCTTATTTTTTTTTCCATCTATGTCAAAAATACAAAATATTAACATTCTAATATCTAGAGAAATCTAATGAATAATATTAAATTAGCACCACTTAAAAAAATCAAATGAAAATAATAAACGATGCTTCTTTAAAGTTTTTAGAAGAATATTTAAATAATGCAGCCCCTACTGGATATGAATCTGAAGGACAAAAAATATGGATGAAATACTTACGCCCATATGTAAATAATTTTATTACAGATAGTTATGGAACTGCTGTTGGAGTTATTAACCCTGACGCTCAGTTTAAAGTTGTAATTGAAGGGCATTCTGACGAAATTTCTTGGTATGTGAATTACATAACAGATGAAGGTTTGATATACGTAATTCGTAATGGAGGCAGTGATCATCAAATTGCTCCTTCTAAATGGGTAAATATTCACACTAAAGAAGGTTTGGTTAAAGGTGTTTTTGGGTGGCCTGCTATTCATACACGAAAAAATGGGAAAGAAGAAATTCCGAAATTGGATAATATTTTTATTGATATTGGAGCAAAAGATAAGGATGAAGTTTCAAAAATGGGTATTCATGTAGGTTGTGTTATTACTTACCCAGATCAGTTTCAAGTTCTTAATGGAAATAAATTTGTATGTCGTGCAATAGATAACCGCGCCGGTGGATTTATGATTGCTGAAGTTGCACGCCTTTTACATGAAAATAAGAAGACATTACCTTTTGGATTATACATCACAAATTCAGTACAAGAGGAAGTTGGATTGCGTGGAGCAGAAATGATAACTCAGCGATTAAAGCCAAACATTGCTATTGTGACCGATGTATGTCATGATACAACCACCCCTATGATCAATAAAAAACAAGAGGGT